>SKEL01002835.1_pt1 | contig 12322 bp, 10 predicted proteins | sample 4826741 | NCBI WGS metagenome assembly SKEL01 (sample SAMN11008810, study PRJNA524170) | human gut metagenome | biome: Human fecal sample; material: Feces; isolation source: fecal sample from pouch patient p33 | host: Homo sapiens | place: Israel: Tel-Aviv | collected 2016-03-22
ACGTTCCCTGGCTGAGCGATGAGCCCAGATTCCCGGCGATAGTGGGGATCGCCACGTTAGCAATGGTGGAGTCCAGCACCTGCATGAATGTCGCCAGTGACAGCGCAATCGTCATAATGACCAGTTGCGCGCCTTCCAGCGGTTTTTGCTGTTGCATCACACGCACCTCTGGATTAGCCAGCGTTAGCTTTTACGATATCGTCGATCAGTTTATTGACAGGTGCCAGGCTGATTTCACGCGCGGTGCTTACCGCTACCGGTGTGGAACGTACTTTATTTGCCAGTACCTGACCGTCACGGTTAGTGGTATTGACGCTCACCAGCGTGGACAAACCGATACGCAGCGGGTATTGCTCGAGCTGTTTCTGGTCCAGTTCAATACGAACAGGCAGACGCTGAACGACTTTGATCCAGTTACCAGTCGCATTTTGCGCCGGAAGCAGTGAGAACGCGCTACCTGTCCCCATATCCAGACCAACCACTTTACCGGTGTATTTCACATCATCGCCGTAAATATCGGTGGTGATGGTGACCGGCTGACCGATGCGCATATTGGCAATCTGCGTCTCTTTAAAGTTGGCATCCACCCACATATTGGTGGCTGGAACGACCGCCATCAGCGGCGTCGTTGGGCTAATTTGTGCCCCAGGCTGTACCGCGCGGCGGGAGACATAACCGGTCATCGGACTGACAATACGAGTACGCTCCAGCGCCAGCCAGGCGTTACGTACTTCGGTGGCAGCCTGTTGCACGGCAGGCTGATCTTCCAGTTTAGTCCCCAGAATCATCGCCTGATTGGCATTGTATTGTTGAATCGCGACGTCCAGTTGTGCCTGGGCACTGGTAACGGCGTCGCGGGCGTGTTGCAGCTCTTCGCGACCAATCAGGTTGGCATTGCCCAGCGGCACACGGCGGTTGTAGTCGCTTTGTGCTTTCGCGAGTGCGATTTTTTGCACCTCAATATTCGCCTGCAACTGTTTGCTGTTAATCATCAGCTGGTGGGTTTGGCGAACGCTGGAAGCCAGTGCAGTTTTGGCTTTTTCAAACGCCTGGCGAGCATCTGTCGGGTCGAGGGTGACCAGCACATCGCCTTCTTTTACAAAGTCGGTGTTATCGGCCCAGACTTTCGTCACGCTGCCAGACACCTGAGACATAGTTTGAATCTGATTCCCTGCCACGTATGCGTCATCGGTTTCTTCGAAATGACGCAGTACCAAAAACCAATAAATCCCTATCGCTACGGCAATAATTATAAAGAGCAAGGTGAGAAGGAGGAGCAGACGCTTACGTTTGCCGCTCTTCTTTACCGGTTGCTGCGGGGTTTGAGTCTCCGCATTTGCGCTCATATTGTTCTCCACGATCTTCTTAACTCATCGGCTGAGCCGACCTGCTTGCCAAAAAGGCCAGCATGTTGCGATGCTGGCCAGTCATTTTTTCTTTTATAAATCTGGATTTTTGAGCGAGATGACGCGTTAGCTCATCGCTTCGAGAACCACACCGTCTTGTTCCATCTGGTCGAGACGGGAGAGCAATTTGCGGGTGATTTGCTCGAGCTGATCTTTTTCTGTTGTGCTGAGCGCGGACCAGAGTTGATGCAGGCAGTTATGCTGCGGTGGTAAAACCTCGCGCAAAAACTCGTGACCTTTTTCCGTTAATTGCAGATGCAGGCAGCGGCGATCGTTATCGCTTTCACGACGTTCAATCCAACCGCGTTTTTCCAGTTCATCGGCAATACGCGTCGCGTTGGTACGGGATGATCCAAGAGCACAACTCAATTCAGAAGGCTGAATACTGTGGTTTTCCTGAGACTCCAGCGTAATCAACGCCATAAACAACGTCTCGTTAATCCCCTGAGCCTTCAGCATTTTATTGCGGTTCTCCAGCAGCTTGCTTTGCATGTGCATGCAAAGACGGGTCAGAAGGATCTCCTGATAAGGAAAATCTTCGTGGCGGCTGGCGCGAAATTTTAGCATTTGTTCAATGGGCGTAAACGAACTATCCATTTGGGTATGACCTCATTAATTTCAGCCGATATAGTAACGACAGTGACAAATAAAGTAAATGTATTGTTTTAGAAAAATGATTCTTGTGGGTTATATAATCGCCATCACTTTCCAGGCGAGCCCGTAGGCCAGCGCACTAAGCAGTGTTGGGATGATAATGCTGCGTGTTTTATAGAAACTGGCACCCAGTACCGCGAAGCCGACCAGCGTGGGCACGAAACGGCGTGTATCGTGCATCACTTCTGGTGCGGTAGAGACAACCAGCAGAGCGCATATCGAGGCGATGCCAATGGTGTCGAGCAATATGCCTATCGCGCCACGTTTGGTTGGGCGGGCATTACCCACACGCAGGCGCAGCGGCAAATAGCGGAAGCAATAATTCGCCGCGCCAACCAGTAACCCAAGCAGCAGAACCTCATAGCTCATCGGGCGCTCCTTGCCAGAATGCCTGGATTAACGCAGTGAGGCAGCCACAGACAATGCCTGCCAGAATGGCGACGGGAATAGAAAATAGCGTTACGCCTGCAAGGGCACCAACTAACGCTGCGGTAACGCAAAGAGATTGTTTGCGCTGGAAAGAGGCGAGCAGGAAACTCATAAAGAGTGCCGGAAGCATAAAACCTAATGCTGCTTCAACGGCGGGATATCCTTGCAGCAAGCCGCTGCCGGAGAATGCCCCTATTACCGTACCAAATACCCACGATGACCATGAACTGAAGGCAATGCCGATCATCCAGTTCTCGCTCCAGCGGCGATTATTGCGTACCAGTTTTGCGGTTGCGGCGGCAAAAACCTCATCCGTCAGGCCAAATGCCCACAGGGCGGTTTTCGATTTTTGCAGACGCTGAATAATACGGCTACGCAGTGACGGGCCATACAAAACATGGCGAACATCCATTGCCATGACGGTCAGTGCAGCAACCCACAAACTACTCCCGGCTGCCAGCATCGCGGTAATGACGAACTGGCTCGCGCCTGCATAAATGATGCAGGAGAAAAAAACGCTTTCGAGAGGAGAGAATCCCAGACGGGTCGCATTCAGACCGAACGCAAAGGCCACCGGAATATAACTAATAACAATCGGTAAACTGTCTTTGCATCCTTCCATGAAGGTCGCCGAACCAGGAGCAGGCTGTGGAGTAGGGCTTTCCATAGAGTGTACGCTTAACGATTGTTAATATTATAAATAGACTGAATGAATATCTTAACCTTATCAGACTGATGGGCTTCTTAACACCCTTATAAGTGTAAAGCCACGAAAACGGTTGCTGATTGCTTAATTTGCGGCTTCCTGACGATGAAAACCTCGCCACCAGACCAGTAAGTTAACCAGGGCAATCGTCGCGCCAGCCAGACAAACGCCAGCCCAACCGCCATGTTGCCAGGCTGAGGCTGAAATTAGCGAACCGGCGGCACCGCCAATAAAGTAGCTGGTCATGTAACCTGCGGTCAGGCGATTACGCGCATCAGGGTGTATTCGATAAATTACCGTCTGGTTAGTGATATGCACGCCCTGCACGGTGAGATCCAGCACCAGGATGCCGATAATCAAGGCCAGTACGGAAGTGTGGCCAAACCAGATCGCCAGCCATGAAAGTAATAGCAGCAGCAGACCGAAAGTAGTGGTGTGGTGCGATTTACCCTTATCGGCAAAACCGCCCGCCGGACGAGCACCCAACGCTCCGGCAGCTCCCGCAAGTCCAAACAGACCAATTACACCATCGCTGTAGTTAAAAGGTGGAGCGGCAAGCAAAAAGGCCATTGAGGTCCAGAGAATGCTGAAGTTGGCAAAGGTCAGGCAGCCCAGCAACGCACGGGTGCGCAGGATCTTATCGCTGATAAACATGCTGAAAACGGAACCCAACAACTGTGGGTAGTTGAGGTGGGTTTCTGATTTCATTTGTGGCAGACCACGCCATAATGCCAGCGCCATCAGTGCCATTAACACCGAGGCAACCCAAAAGACGGTGCGCCAGCCGCCGAGGTTTGCCAGCAACCCGGCAACGGTTCGTGCCAGCAAGATCCCCAACAGCAGCCCGCTCATAATGGTGCCGACCACTTTGCCGCGTTTATCCGGTGAAGCCAGCGTCGCTGCCAGCGGAACCAGAATTTGTGCCACGACTGAGAATAAACCGGTTAATGCCGTACCGAGGATCATCATCGCCAGTGACTGACTGCTGGCAGTGATTAACATACCGCCCGCTGCCAGTAAGGTCATCGAGACAATCAGGCGGCGGCGTTCAAACATATCACCGAGGGGAACAAGAAACAGCAGACCTGCGGCATAGCCCAACTGCGCGGCGGTAACAATAAAGCCCGCCGAACTGGCGGAAAGGGAAAAGTTACGCGCAATGGTGTCGAGCAATGGCTGGGCGTAATAGTTGCTGGCGACCGCCAGACCGGTGGCGATAGACATCAGTACGATCAGTGCCGGGCTAAGCTCATGATTAGGTTTAGTCATTATTTTTGTTCATCAGGTGATGATTAAGCTGGAAATCAATAATAGCGGATGTTGATGAATATGGGGCGAAAGATAGATTGTTAAAATGTGCGGGTAATGGGGAGAGGGTATTTGAAGGTGAAATATGCCACTAAGGCAAATGTTACGTTCACTTCCAGATTATAGCTACTTTGTCACTATTTTGCTGGTGAACGTGCCAGGGTGGCTCAGTCGCCACCACCCTGGCGACCCAAACTTTTGGCACAAAATCGCCGCTACGCGGTACATTCGACTTATTTCTTACGGCTATCGGGTACGGGCGCGAGGTAACATCCCTGTAAGACGCGCCCTCGCCGCGCATCCCTGCGCGTCGCCCCGGCCTTCAGAAAACGTCTCATCGATTTTCAGCCGGATTAAAACCATCGCTGCAATTGTTTTACTCACATGAGCATTATCTGCGCGGTTATCAATATTTACTTCTGCGCTGCCAGCGCCTCATTCACCCAGCCATCGAACTGCTGCTGGTGGGCTTTGATCCAGCCATCAACGTGGCCCTGAATATCGCCTTCTGAGGCTTTGCCGTCATGCATAATGGCGTTCTGGGCGTTAATATCTGCCACTGGTAACTGCATAATGGCAAACAGTTTCGCTGCTGCCGGGTTTTTCTCGGCCCAGGCTTTGTTGGCAACGATATGCATGGTACTGACCGGGAAGCCGTAATTCGCGCCATTCGGCAGTTTGGTATCGGCATTTTTATCGCCCGGCAGTGCGGAGAACGGCACCTGCAACCAGACCACATCTTTCCCCGGTTTCAGTTCGTTACTCACCCAGTACGGCGTCCAGGTGTAGTAAAACACCGGCTTACCCTCTTTGTAACGACTGATGGTGTCAGCCATCATCGCTGCGTAGTTCCCCTGATTATGCGTCACGGTATTGGTCAGTCCATACGCGGCAAGCTGGTGGTTGATCGCACCTTCGCAGCCCCAGCCAGGGTTACAGCCAGTCAAATCCGCTTTACCGTCGCCGTTGGTATCGAACAGTTTGGCGATCTTCGGATCTTTCAGTTGCGCGATGTTGGTGATTTTGTACTGGTCGGCAGTTTTCTTATCGATCAGGTAACCCTGTGCCGCGCCGTTAACAAATACTCCTTCACGATAAAATTTCTTATCGCCACCGGCAGCTTCGTACATGTTGTCATGCAGCGGCGTCCAGTTCACGGCGGTGAAGGTTGCATCGCCGGAAGCAAGCGAGGTGTAGCCAACGTTGTAATCCACTTCGCTGGGTTTATTGACGGTATAACCTAATTTCTCCAGTGCACGACTGACCAGCAGCGTCTGGAAGGTTTCTTCAGTGATGGTGCTCTGAACTGGATTAACAGTAATGCCTTTGCCCGGCAGATCGGCAGCAAAAGTTTGTGTAGAGATAAGCGTGGCAAACGCTGTCGCAAAAAGTACGCTATGTCGCATTGTTATTCCTTTTTTTGGCAGGGTGATAATGCCCGGCGTCACCGGGCAAGTGCAGAGTTACTTAATGAATGGGCGGGTCAGCAAACCAACAGGGCCAGTGGTGTACCAGCGACGGTTGCCGCGACTGCGTGAGTCGCGCCCAACGGCCTGCGTCAGGCGGTCGAGGATAATGGCGAGGATCACAATCCCGACGCCGCCAACGGTGGCAAGCCCCATATCCAGACGACCGATACCGCGAAGTACCATCTGACCCAGCCCGCCGACTGCAATCATCGAGGCGATGACCACCATAGAAAGGGCCAGCATCAGCGTCTGGTTAACGCCCGCCATAATGGTCGGCATCGCCAGCGGTAACTGAACTTTGAACAGCATCTGGCGCGGGCTGGCACCGAATGAGCGCGAGGCTTCAATCAGATCCGCCGGAACCTGGTTAATCCCCAGAATTGTCAGACGGATAATCGGCGGCAGAGCAAAGATGATCGTCACCACTACGCCCGGCACGTTACCGATACCAAACAGCATGACGATTGGTACCAGATAAACAAACGCTGGCGTGGTCTGCATGGCATCAAGCAGTGGACGAATAATTTTCGCCGCTCGTGGACTTCTCGCCAGCCAGATCCCCAACGGCAAACCGATGACGATACAGAACAGCAGGGCGGTTAGCACCAGCGCCAGAGTAACCATTGCCTGTGACCAGGCACCGATTGCGCCGATGGCAATCAGCGAAACCAGCGTCGCCACGCCCATTCCGACACCGGAAATTTGCCAGGCGATGAGAGCGAAAACGATAATCGCCACCGGAGCGGGCATACCCAGCAGCAATTGCTGGAAACCGTTGAGGATATAATCAACCGGAACGCGCACGCCCTGGAAGACGGGACGGAAATGGGTAACGACCCAGTCGATCCCTTCAGTGACCCAACTGTCGAGCGGGATCAGCGTTTTATGGAACGGATCGAGAATATTAAAATGCTCGACGTTTGGCGCAGGCGTACTGGTCAGCCAGTCAGCACCACCGCCGTCAGTCGGTGCAGCAGCCGGTGTACCCCAGGCGTCTGCGGACTGTGCGGCACTGTCCGCCGCTGGCGTGGTATCCCACGGATTATTTTGATCAGCCATTATTTACCCCCTCACGATCTAAAGCGCGCAGCAGCATTCCTTTCGAAATGATGCCGACATACTGTTGGTCCTCGTCGACCACGGGCACCGCACAGGGAGCCTGTCCGACATGAGAGAGCAACTCGCTAAGAGGCGTTTGCGCATCGACCGCTAATGGCGCATCAATCAGCGCCGCATCAAGACCTTGCTGCTGCGTTAACGCGGTTTTAAGCGAATCGATAGACACTGCGCCGACAAACTTATTACCGCGTTCGATGACGTAGCCATATTCGCGATCTTCATCCTGCAATAATTTCAGTGCCGAACGCGGGCCGAAGCCGGGGGTTTTACGGATTAAGCCGTTCGGTGTCCGGCGAGCAATATCTTTCGCACTGAATACCTGACTAATATCGACGCCACGGAAGAAGGTACGGACATAATCATTCGCCGGATTATTGAGAATTTCATCCGGTGTGCCGACCTGTACCACTTCACCATTTTGCATAATGGCAATTCGGTCGCCAATACGCATAGCTTCATCGAGATCGTGGGAAATAAAGACAATGGTGCGCTGATGTTTCGCCTGTAATTTTACCAGCTCATCCTGCATCTCGGTGCGAATTAATGGATCGAGTGCTGAGAAGGCTTCGTCCATTAATAATATATCCGGATTAATCGCTAACGCGCGGGCTAATCCCACACGTTGACGCATCCCGCCAGAGAGTTCATCCGGGTAGCTGTGGGCATAATTTTCCAGCCCGACCTGACGCAGTGCATCAAGGGCTTTTTCCCGGCGTTCTTCGGCATTAATTCCGGCCAATTCCATACCGAATGCAGTATTGTCCAGCACGGTCATATGCGGCATTAAGGCAAAGGACTGGAAGACCATCGCAATCTTTTTTCTGCGCACCTCACGGAGTTCGGCGTCGGATATTTTGGCAATATCCACACCATCAATCAGCACTTGCCCGCGGGTGGGTTCAATCAGGCGATTGAGAAGGCGTACCATTGTGGATTTACCCGAACCGGATAATCCCATGATGACAAATATCTCGCCTTCTTCAATGGCCAGACTGGCGTCTTTTACGCCAAGCGATAGCCCAGTTTTTTCCAGAATTTGTTCTTTTGAAAGTCCTTGTTCGATATATTTGAAAGCTCGCTGTGGATGCTCACCAAATATTTTATAAAGATTTTTAATTTCTAATTTAATTGCCATGCAATAGAAAGATTCCTGTTATTTGTTTATGTCGATACATTACCCAATGGAAATAGTCACTTTTTTCTACCCTAACATACTGAGAATCTGAGGCAACCCCTGATGGCAAATGTGGCATGAATATTGATGTGAGCAAATCGCCGGAATTTCCCATGATATAAGGGCTGAGAGCAAATCGAGAAAAGTTGATATTTTTTGTCAAAGATAGCGAAAAAACGCCTGAATATTGTGGTTTCAGGCGAATAATGCAACAGAGTGTCAGTGTAGATCACCACAAATTATTTGCGTGATAAAAAGCTATTTGGCGGGAATTATTTCCCTGCTGCGGGTAGTGATATTTTTGAAAAATAACACCCTCAGAAATTCCAGTCTTCATCTTCTGTTTCGACCGCTTTTCCCATCACATATGAAGAGCCTGAACCGGAAAAGAAATCGTGATTTTCATCGGCATTCGGCGAAAGCGCGGCGAGGATTGCCGGATTCACTTCCGCCATTTCTGCGGGAAATAACGGTTCGTAGCCCAGATTCATCAACGCCTTATTGGCGTTGTAACAGAGAAACGCTTTCACATCGTCAGCCCACGGGGTTTCGGCGTACAGCTCATCGGTGTATTGCAACTCGTTGTCATAAAGTTCCAGCAACAAATCGAAGGCGAAACTCTTCAACTCTTCACGTTGTGCCTGGGAGATCTTTTCCATGTTTTTCTGATATTTATAGCCGATGTAATAACCGTGGACTGCTTCATCGCGGATAATCAGACGGATCAGGTCTGCGGTATTGGTTAGCTTTCCGCGGCTGGAAAAATACATCGGCAGCCAGAAACCGGAATAGAACAAAAAAGATTCAAGAAACACACTGGCGATTTTCTTTTTCAGCGGATCATCCCCGCGATAATGTTGCTGAATAATCTGAGCTTTTCGCTGCAACGGTGCGTTTTCTTCACTCCAGGCGTAGGCGGCATCGACATCTTTGGTCTGGCACAGCGTCGAGAAAATCGAACTGTAAGAGCGGGCATGAACCGCTTCCATAAAGCTGATATTCGATAATACCGCTTCTTCATGAGGCGTGAGTGCATCGGGCAACAGCGAAGGCGCGCCGATAACATTTTGCAGCGTGTCGAGCAGCGTCAGGCCAGTAAAAACGCGCATCGTCAGTTGTTGTTCTACGACACTTAATGTCTGCCATGCAGGAATATCGTTCGACAGCGGCACCTTTTCTGGTAGCCAGAAATTGCTGGTCAGGCGATTCCACACCTCCAGATCTTTATCGTCAGATATCTTGTTCCAGTTGATGGCGCTGATACGAGAGAGTTTCATAGATATTCCTTAAAGTGCACACGAGACGCAGCCTTCAATTTCAGTGCCTTCCAGCGCCATCTGACGCAGGCGGATGTAATAGAGCGTTTTGATACCCTTGCGCCAGGCGTAAATCTGCGCTTTGTTGATATCGCGAGTGGTGGCGGTATCGGGGAAAAACAGCGTCAGCGACAGCCCCTGATCGACATGGCGAGTCGCTTCCGCGTAGGTGTCGATGATCTTTTCTGCGCCGATTTCGTAAGCGTCCTGATACAGCGCCAGATTTTCGTTAGTCATAAACGGGGCAGGGTAGTAAACGCGTCCTGTTTTGCCCTCTTTGCGTATCTCTACTTTCGCCACAATCGGATGAATACTCGACGTGGCATGGTTGATATAAGAGATGGAACCTGTTGGCGGCACCGCCTGGAGATTCTGGTTGTATATGCCATAGCGCATCACGTCGTCGCGCAGCTGCGCCCACATCTCACGGGTAGGTAACGTAATACCGCTACGGGCAAACAGTTCGCCAACTTTCGCCGTTTTCGGCTGCCAGTTCCCTTGCAGATATTGGCTGAAATATTCACCATTGGCATAGCGTGACTGTTTGAACCCGGCGAAGGTTTCACTGCGTTCGCGCGCCAGCAACATCGAGGTACGCAGTGCGTGCCAGGTGATGGTATAGAAATAGAGATTGGTGAAATCCAGTGCTTCCGGCGATCCATAAGCGATGCCTTCTCGCGCCAGATAACCGTGTAAATTCATCTGCCCCAGTCCGATGGCGTGCGAGGCGGCATTTCCGGCTTCGATGGACGGCACGCTGCGGATATGACTCATATCTGATACTGCCGTTAAACCGCGCACGGCAGTCTCTACCGTGCGGGCAAAGTCGGGGGAATCCATGGTGTGGGCAATATTCAACGAACCTAAATTGCAGGAAATATCATGGCCTGTGCGGGCATAGTCGAGATTCTCGTCATACTCTGAGGCGCTGTTAACCTGCAAAATTTCTGAGCAGAGATTGCTCATATTTATGCGCCCGGCGATAGGGTTAGCACGGTTAACCGTGTCTTCATACATGATGTAGGGATAGCCGGACTCAAACTGGATTTCTGCCAGTCGCTGGAAGAAATCACGGGCGTTGAGGTATTTTTTGCGGATGCGTTCATTGGCAACCAGTTCGGCATAGTGTTCACTGATGGCGATATCAGCAAACGGCTTGCCATAAACCCGCTCAACGTCATAAGGCGAAAACAGTGCCATCTGCGCATTCTCTTTTGCCAGATGGAAAGTGATATCCGGGATCACCACGCCCAGCGACAGTGTTTTAATGCGGATTTTCTCGTCGGCATTTTCCCGTTTCGTATCGAGAAAACGCAGAATATCGGGATGATGGGCATGTAAATAGACTGCGCCAGCACCCTGACGCGCGCCGAGCTGGTTGGCATAGGAAAATGCGTCTTCCAGCATTTTCATCACCGGAATCACGCCAGAAGATTGATTTTCAATACGTTTAATTGGCGCGCCCGCTTCCCGCAGATTCGACAGCAAAAATGCCACGCCGCCGCCGCGTTTCGACAGTTGCAGTGCGGAATTTACCGCCCGGCCAATCGACTCCATATTGTCTTCAATACGCAGTAGAAAACAGGAAACCAGTTCGCCGCGCTGCTGCTTACCGCAGTTGAGGAATGTCGGCGTGGCTGGCTGAAAGCGTCCTGACAGCATCTCATCAGTGAGCTGCGCCGCCAGTGTTTCATCGCCTTGTGCCAGCGTCAGCGCCACCATCGTGACGCGATCGGTAAAATCTTCCAGATAACGCTTACCGTCGAATGTCTTCAACGTATAGCTGGTGTAAAACTTCCATGCTCCGAGGAATGTCTGGAAACGAAACCCGCTGGCGTGCGCGTGGGCAAACAGCGTAATGACAAAATCGCGAGAGTAGCGATTAAGGACGCTTTCATCATAGTAACCTTCGTTAACCAGCCAGTTCAGGCGCTGCTGCTGGCTACTGAAGGCCACACTGTTCGGACGCACATGCGTCGTTATAAAGGCGTCTACTGCCTGGCGATCTTTATCGAACTGAATGCGACCTGCGCTATCGTAAAGGTTAAGCATCGCATTCAGAGCGTGATAATCCATCGTTTCCTGCGTCAGGCGTTCTACGGTTGTCGTTGCCAAAATTCGGTTACTCCTTTACGAACGTTTTCGATATCGCTTTGCGTACCCATGAGTTCAAAGCGGTACAGCCACGGCACGCCGCATTTCCGGGCAATCACATCTCCGGCGCGGCCATACGCCTCACCAAAGTTGCGATTACCCGAAGCAATAACGCCGCGCAGCAACACCCGGTTGTGCTCGTTGTTTAAAAAGCGAATGACCTGTCGTGGCACTGCGCCAGCCGTACCGCCGCCGCCGTAAGAGGGCACGATCAGGATGTAAGGCTCGTCTACCTGAATCCGTTCCCGCTCATTGAGCGGGATGCGCACCGCGGGCAGTCCTAAACGTTCGATAAAACGCTGCGTATTTTCGGAGCTACTGGAGAAGTAGACGAGCTGGCTCATGCACTGGCCGCGTGTGGTGCTGGATGCAGACGGTTGATCATGTCCGGGCGGAAGCCAGACCAGCTAAGATCGCCTGCAATCACAACCGGCAACTGACGAAAGCCCTGAGCACGCAGCGCTTCTGCCGCTTCAGGAACGCGATCGACATTAATCATTTCAAAATCAAAGCCCCGGTTTTCCATCGCCCGTTTGGTGGCGTGGCACTGAACGCAATCGTTACGAGTGTAAATAGTAATGCGCATG
>SKEL01002837.1_pt1 | contig 12318 bp, 13 predicted proteins | sample 4826741 | NCBI WGS metagenome assembly SKEL01 (sample SAMN11008810, study PRJNA524170) | human gut metagenome | biome: Human fecal sample; material: Feces; isolation source: fecal sample from pouch patient p33 | host: Homo sapiens | place: Israel: Tel-Aviv | collected 2016-03-22
GACTTTAATCTCCGCATCTATTGCAAATTGAAGAATCTGTTTTACATCTGTTATATTGACCATCTTATCATCTCCACAAATTCTAATTGAACAAAATCGCTGCGCGATGGCCTGCCGAGGCTGTGGCGCAGCTTTCTTTTCTCAATAATAAAATAGGCAATGGCAATTCTTACCATCATTTGATATTGTAAAGTTACCACACAAAACAATTCAATACAGAAAGACACCACTGCCTATGAAAAGAATACCATTTGACCGCTTTTCTGACAAGCGGTTTTATTATGCCAATGCGCCTCCATGTAAGCAGGGTTTCTCATTAACTACTTTACATGGAGGATTTTATTATGTACGATGAAATATTTAGCCAGATTACAAATGCTGCAAACAAACGGAATCTAAGAGATTCTACTATTCATGCATACTGTACAAGTGTTGCTCACTTTTTAAAATATACAGATAAGCCAATAGATGCTCTGACAACAGATGATGTTGACACATTTCTGATCCAAAAAAGACTTTCCGGGATTTCACCGGAAACATACAACCACTATCATTCCGGTATTCGTTTCTTTTATAAAAAAGTATTAAAGATGAATTGGGATGACGATGATATCCCACGTATGAAAAGAGACAGGAGCCTGCCAATCGTACTTACGAAAGCAGAGATATCAGCGATTCTTGATGCAACGCCAAACCTGAAACATAAAGCCATGATTGCTACAATGTATTCAGGTGGTCTTCGGGTATCAGAAGTCACGCACCTTCACTATGAGGATATTTCACGCACCAATAAAACAATACACATCCGTGATGGCAAAAGCCGCTTTGACCGTTATACCTTACTTGCTGACCGTACACTTGAGATACTTACAGAATACTGGTTTAAATGTGGAAGACCAAAAGGAATTCTGTTTCCAAGTTCATGGACAGGGAATTATCTTGTGAGGGACAGTGTCATTCAGTTCTTCCGTGAAAGCGCAAAAAGGGCTGGAATTCAGAAACATGTCTCTACACACTGTTTGCGCCATAGTTTCGCAAGCCATCTGTTTGAAGCCGGGTGTGACGTGAAATACATTCAGGCCCTTTTGGGACACCGCGATCCAAGGTCAACAGAGATTTATCTTCATGTAAGCAATAAGACTCTGCTCGGTATTAAAAGCCCATTTGATGAGATGGGTGGTGAGTAATCGTGGAAAAATCATGTACGATACAGGATGTCTTTGAACGGTTTTATCCTGTTTATGAAAAAACACATGAGCTTCCTGCTCACCACAGAAAAGCAGCTTTTCACATCATGAACTGTAAAACCGGGGCTTTTGGTGTGAATATCAGTGTCTGTGAGGAATGCGGCTGTATCAGTGTTCACAACAATTCATGCAGAAGCAGGTGTTGCCCCATGTGCCAGGAGTTTCCAAAAGAAAAATGGATCGATGCGCAAAAGGAGAATGTATTGGATGCACCTTATTATCATGTGGTATTCACGGTCCCTGAGGAATTGCATCCTATCATTTATAGCAATCAGAAACTTCTGTATGATGCACTGTATCATGCTGCATCATCTACTCTGAACGAGCTGGCGAAAGATTCAAAGTATCTGGGAGCTGACATCGGATATATCTGTATTCTTCATACATGGGGTTCTGCAATGAATTATCATCCTCATATCCATACCATTGTTCTAGGTGGCGGACTTGATAAGGACAACAAATGGAAAGATACCGGTGGGAAGTTTTTTCTCCCGTATGGGGTCATTGCAAAAGTGTTCCGTGGAAAATATTTGTGCGAATTAAAAAGCCTGTGGAATGATTCAAAGCTTGAGTTTCATGGTACAGCGGAGAAATATCAAAACCACTATTGCTTCAAAGAACTTCTCGATGAGTGCTATAAAAAAGACTGGGTTGCTTATTGTAAGGAGACTTTTAATGGAGCACAGTCAGTCATAAATTATCTTGGAAAATATACTCACAGGATAGCAATTAGTAATCATCGGATCAAGTCCATGACGGAAGCAACTGTTACATATGCTGTAAAAGACTATAAAAACAAAGGTCAGTGGAAAGAGAAAACAGTTCCGGGTGAGGAGTTCATCCGTCGATTTTTAATGCATGTTCCTCCAAAACGTTTTGTCAGAATCCGGCACTATGGTTTGCTGTCGTGCCGAAACAAGAGAAAAAAGATGACGCATTGTAGAAATCTGCTTGGATGTAAAAAATATATTTCTGCATTGAAAAACCGAAATGCCGCTGAAATGATCAGGCTGCTATATAACATAGATGTATGCAAATGTTCTTCCTGTGGAGGGAAAATGGTTCCACATCTTCCGGATAAGCATACACCATCTGTTTTTGCACATATGAGATGTTAAAATATATAACTGAATAGTCCGAAAAACTTCCGTAAAGGGAGTCTGTTTGTTATGCCTAAAAATAATTCTTTTGGCAAAAACCATCTGTTAATAAACCATGTGATATGATAGACTTATGGAAGAGAGCAAAGATTGAATCCCCATAGATAGTGGCGAAAGGGACGCGACTTTGTTCACCAAGGAAAAATCGAAATTGATGTAAACGAAAGGGCAGTTTTATAAAACCGCAAGACTGCTTTTTCGTTTACACCAACTCCGATTGTTTCCTTAACAATTTGTTGTTCTCCTGAACAATTAAATATCGATCTCTTACATAGCCCTGTGGTGACGAAAATCATCACAGGGCTTTTGTCGTCTCCGGACTTCCCCGGTGACTGATCAAAACTATGGAGGATATCGTGATGAGAAAAAAAGTGAGACGCAAAACCATTCTGATCGATGGGATCAGATACTACGATGACAAGCCGGATACCTGCCGCAAGTGCTTCTTCTGGAAAAACCGCAAGGTCGGCTGTGTGCTTGGTACGCAGAACTGCTACTACCTGGCTGAGGCAGTAAAGACCGAGCAGGAAAAGAAATGTGAGGGCTGCTGTTACGCCAAAGGCCATCCCTGTGTCAGCGCTGTCTGCTACAAGGAATTGGACGCATGGCTCAGAGCAAACCGGGCTAACCGCACAAAGGAAGAAGGTGCGGCAAATGAGTAAGAAGGATGATGTCTTCCGCAGATATGAGAAGCTGGCGAGGGCTGCAAAGAGAGAAAATCCCGGGAGTGCATCAGAGCATAAACCCGGAAGCTGCGCTCACTGCCTCTACTATCGTCCGGATTTCAAGTATCGCCGGTGCCAGTTCACCAGGTGTCCCTACGGTAAGGATAAGGATGTGTTTCGCAAGAAGCCTCTCAAACGCGATAAATTCTCCTGAAAGCAGGTGGTGACTATGAGTGTTTGATTATTTCTACGGAGCCCAGGCAGAACAGTTTGCCTTCTACCGGGTTCCCAAGGTGCTTTTTACGAATGACCGGTTCAGATATCTGTCTGCTGAGGCGAAAACTTTATATGGCATCTTACTGGACCGCGTTCCCCTGTCTGCGAAAAACGGATGGATCGATGAACAGGGCCGCGTGTATATCATCTGCACGATTGAAGAAATCATGGCGGACATGAACTGCGGAAATAAAAAAGCGATCCAGTTGTTATCGGATTTGGAGGACAAGGTCGGTCTCATTGAGAGGAAGCGTCAGGGTCTGGGAAAACCAAACCTGATCTATGTAAAGAACTTCATATCGGTGGATAACCCTGTGGAGAGACATTTCTTGAAATGTCAAAATGACACTTCTGGAAGTGTCGAAATCACATCTCTTGAAGTGTCAAAAGGACACGGAAATAAGACTGATAGTATTAATACTGAGTATAGTGATACCGATTCCTTCTATTCCGACAGAAGTGTCGGGAAAGGAAGCGATGCGATGCGGAGCCGAGCTCAATATGAGGATTATTTTAGAGAATCTCTCGAGCTGGATTATCTATCCCGGGATAGGACACTTGACCAGGATGCGCTTCATGCTATGGTCGATCTCATGGTTGATGTATGCTGCTCCACAAGAAAAAGCATTCGTATCAATCGGGAAGATATGCCGATTGAAGTCGTAAAAAGTCGATTTATGAAGCTGGATGCAGAGCATATCAAATATGCCCTGCTGACACTGGCAAGCAACACAACCCGCGTTAAGGACATGAAGCAGTACATGCTGGCGGTCCTTTACAACGCACCAACTACCATCAGTTCTTACTATCAGAACTGGGTACAGCACGACATGGCCAATGGCTTGATCTAGGAGGTGATCATTATGTCGAGAGCCACAATCATGGCTGTTGTGAATCAGAAAGGCGGAACCGGTAAGACTACCACCTGCGAAAATCTGGGCATTGGCCTTGCTAATGAGGGAAAAAGAGTGCTGCTCGTGGACACGGATCCGCAGGCTTCTCTTACCATTGCCCTTGGACATCCCAGACCGGATGATCTTCCGGTCACGCTGACCGACCTGATGGCGAAGGTCATGCAGGATCAGCCCATCGCACCTAAGGAGGGGATCCTGTCACATGAAGAAGGCGTGGATCTTGTTCCTGCAAATATCACGCTGTCAGGTATGGAGGTGTCGCTGGTCAACGCCATGAGCCGCGAAACTGTTTTAAGACAGGTTTTAGATGCTTTGAAATTTCAGTACGACTATATTCTACTGGACTGTATGCCCTCCCTGGGCATGCTGACCGTCAATGCGCTTGCCGCATCGGATCAGGTTCTCATTCCTGTCCAGGCAAACTATCTGTCGGCAAAGGGCCTGGAGCAGCTGCTTCAGACGGTGAACAAGGTCAAACGTCAGATCAATCCCAAGATTCGAATCGAAGGAATTCTGCTGACCATGGTGGACCTTCGTACCAACTTTGCAAAGGAGATCAGCACACTGATCCGCGATACCTACGGCAGCAAGCTGAAGGTATATGACGCAGACATCCCTCGCTCCGTCCGTGCTGCGGAAATTAGTGCGGAGGGCGTGAGTATTTTCAAACACGATCCGGGCGGTAAGGTCGCTGAAGCCTACCGGGGTCTGACAAAGGAGGTGTTAGCGAATGTCGAAAAGAGGCGGAAACATCAGCTTGACCAGCTACGATGATATCTTTGAAACGGATGAAAGTCGTGCAGAGAGTCAGCTGGAACGAGTGCAGAATATCAGCATCAGCGAGCTGGTGCCCTTTAAGGATCATCCCTTCAAGGTGGTCGATGATGAAGCCATGCTTCGAACAACGGAGAGCATCGCACAGTACGGTGTGCTGACACCTCTGATTGCCAGGCCGCTGGAAGGCGGCGGTTATGAGATCATCTCAGGACACCGCCGTGCCCATGCTGCTGAATTGGCAGGGCTGACAGAGGTTCCGGTTCTGGTAAGACAGATGGATGATGATGCCGCCACGGTTCTCATGGTGGATTCCAATCTTCAGAGAGAAAACATACTGCCCAGTGAGAGGGCTTATGCGTACAAAATGAAGTTGGAAGCGATGAAACATCAGGGTGAACGTCTCGATTTAACTTCTGGCCAACTTGGCCAGAAGTCTGTCGGAGCGGTATCCAGAGATGTATTAGCCGAGCAGTCTGGAGAAAGTTCAAGACAAGTCCAGCGCTACATCCGTCTTACCAACCTCATTCCCGAACTTCTGGAAATGGTCGATCAGAAGCAGATTTCCTTCAATCCGGCGGTTGAGCTTTCCTACCTTGCTCCGGAGGAACAGGAGATTTTCATGCAGGCTATGGATGAAGTGCAGGCCTCCCCTTCTCTTTCCCAGGCTCAGCGCCTGAAGAAGCTGGCGCAGGAAGGCAATTTCACCATGGACGCTGCCAGAGAGATCATGAATGAAGTGAAGAAAGGCGATCTTGAACGCGTCACCTTCCGAAATGAACAGCTGAGGAAGTATTTCCCCAGGTCCTACACCACACAGCAGATGCAGGACACCATTATCAAGCTTCTGGATCAGTGGCAGAAAAAGAAAGCCCGCGATCAGGAACGATAATTTTATACCAATACCCGAGCACTGTCAGAAGGACAACTTTTGATAGTGCTTTCTTTTTGCCCAAAACACGAAAAGGAGTATCAATCAATGACTGAAAAAGAAATGATGAATCAGATGCAGAACCTGCTTGGTATCCGAAAAAAGCCTTCCGAAAAAGAGGCTGAAGCGATTGCGCTTGCAGATGCTGTAGATGAACTGGCAGAAATGTTCTGTGACAGTGCCATTGTTCTTTCCCGAATTGCCAGCCTGCTTCAGGGAAAGAAGAATCCCTGGGACACGAAGAATTTTGAAGACATGGATGACTGGGACGAGGATGATATGGCCTGTATGGACGCTACCGTCCTTTTTGCGGTTCCCGGAAAACCGGTACAGCTGATGACGGAAGAAGACGCCCTGTCAAAGTTTCCGGGCTTTGATGATGAGCAGACGTTTTATTGTGTTGAGATCGGCGACCATCTGTTTCTCCACTATATGGAGCACACCTGGGAAAGTGAAGAGGATATCACTATCACGGCTCCGGTTTATATTGCCAGAGTCAATGACGATGAAACCGAATGTGAGGAGCTTACCGCGATGGACTTTCTTGCTGCAATGATCTTTTTGAATGACCATTGCGTGACCATTACCGGTGAAGACGGAAAGACCATCTGTGGTTATTGGCTGCCGAAAGAGAAAAAGGAGGACTAACACATGGATTTTGATCAGTTTAAGCTTCAGGTTGTCGATGAGATGCGCGAGCGCTTTCCCAATCTGGATATCGGCATTCAGGCTGTTTCGAAGCTGCAGGGTGAATCCTATACCGGTCTGGCTGTCAGCCCTGCAGGCAGTAATGTTGCCGCCACGATGAACCTGGACTATGTTTACAAACGTGTTGAGGACGGTATGCCTATGGAGACAGCCCTTCACAACATTGAAAAGCAGGTGGCTGAGATTGCCGGAAGTATGCCTCAGTTCGATACCCAGCCGCTGATGGATTACGGTCAGATGAAGGAAAAGCTGACACTTCAGATGATTCCTATTGCCGGAAACGAGGAAAGGCTTTCCGAGATTCCTCACAGAGTTGTGGAGGACATGGCTCTTGTTTACCGTTTCGAAATGGAGAGCAATGAGCAGGGCTCTGCCAGTATTCTCGTAACCAACAGCATGCTTCAGACCTATGACATTACTGCGGATCAGCTTCATTCGGATGCTTTGGAAGCTGCCGTGCAGAACCATCCGGCGACTCTTCGCAACATGAACGAGGTCTTGCGTGACATGATGGGCGATGCTGCCGATATGTTTCTTCCGGATGAGCCTTCTCCCATCTGGGTGGCTACGGTAGAGGGCGGTCAGAACGGTGCCTGCACCATTCAGTATCCGGATTTTCTGGAGCAGGCGGCTGAAACGATGGGCGGCGATTTCTACGTTCTCCCTTCTTCGATCCATGAAGTTCTGTTCATTGCCGATGATGGAAGTATGGAACTCAGTCATCTGGAAGAAATGGTGCGAAGCATCAATGAGGCGGAGGTCGCCCCTGCGGACCGGCTCTCCGACAATGTATTCCACTATGACAGCGAGGAACACATCTTTGAAAACGCCCGTACCTTTGAAGCCCGCGAGGCTGCCAGAGTAGAAGCCATGCTTGCGGATGAGCCTGCCGGATTTATGGAGGCAGATACGATCACCATGCTGCTGGTTGAACCCAATGAGCACCCGAAGGTCATTGAAGCAAAGACCGGCCTTGAGGATCTTCAGCAGCTGGTAGGCGGCTTTATCGAGGTGGTTTATCCCTTCGAGGATCCTGTTGGCCTGATCGTAAATGAGGAAGGCAAGGTCAACGGACTTCCTTTGAATCGGGCGCTTCGAGACGAGAACAATGAGGTCTATGATGTGATTGCCGGTTCCTTCCTGGTGACCGGTCTTACGGAGGACAGCTTCGGTTCCCTCACTCCGGAACAGGTCGGCAAGTTTGAGGAGTTATTCCACCAGCCGGAGGCCTTCGTGAAAATGGGACGCAGCATCACGGCGATCCCGATTCCCGATGAGGCCCTCCAGTCACGCGAAGCGGTGAAAGCCGCCGAAGAGATCGGCGGTAAGCCGAAGCACAAAAGGCCTGAGCATGACGGTCACTGATGATGTTGAAAGAAGGAGGTACACATGGTTAGACCACTGGCATATATCACTGCAAACTGGAGCGATAATGAATTTGAAGCGAAAAGCACGGCCCTGCGTTATTGCCGAAAGGTGTATGAAGCAGGGTTTTCTCCTATCTGTCCGAGGCTCATGTATGAGGGGCTCTTACGGGACGAGATCCCCCAGGAGCACAAGGACAGGATCGAAATGGCATCGAAGCTCCTCCGAAGATCCCGCATTCTCGTGGTTTGCGGCGACTCGATGGATGGACAGGTCAAAGACGATATCGGTCTGGCAAAGAGGCTCCGTATTGCCGCTGTTATAACCCATGAACGAATATATAGCAGTCATGCACGTATCGTGTGTGACTGCTATTCCACGTAACGAATAAGGCACTGGAAATATGGGAATGCTATCTCTTACTCGCAGTACCTTTCCCTCATTTTTGGGGTATTATAAAGGGTAAATCCACTTGAGATGTTGACTATTCCCTTATAAATAAATATAATATAAGGGAAATAGATGGAGGCTAAGGGAATGAGAACTTTTAATTACTCAGCTATCAGGAACCAGAAATGGGATTCTGAGATCCTCGGGCTTATTGCTGCAATCTATAAAGAAGCCGGAAAACAGGAGCTTTACCTGAAGCTGCGCCCGGATGAATTGGAGAAACTGGTTGAAATCGCAAAGATCCAGAGTACAGAGGCATCCAATGCCATTGAAGGGATTGTTACCACCAATACACGAATCAGGCAGCTGGTAGAGGAGAAAACCACGCCAAGGAACAGAGACGAGCAGGAAATTGCAGGATATCGAGATGTGCTTTCTATTATTCACGAAAGCTACGATGCCATTCCTCTGTCAAAGAACTATATCCTACAGCTTCATAAGATAATGTACAGCCATATGAATAACCCAATGGCCGGACAGACGAAAAATGTACAGAATTATATCAGCGCGACTTTCCCTGACGGTCACACCGAAATACTTTTCACTCCCCTGGCCCCGTTCGAGACGCCGGAAGCGCTGGATCGGATCTGTGAGGAGTACAATAAGGTTATCGGCAATATGGAATTGGAGCCCTTAATTGCTATTCCAATCTTCATCCACGATTTTCTGTGTATTCATCCGTTTAACGATGGCAATGGCAGAATGAGTCGCTTGCTGACGACGCTGCTCTTATATCGCAGTGGATTCTATGTTGGCAAATATATCTCCCTGGAGGCGAAGATCGCGAAAAACAAGGATTTGTATTATGACGCCCTGAACCGGGCACAGCATGGCTGGCATGAAGGAACCGAGGATGCAGTTCCGTTTATTAAATATCTGCTTGGTACCATTCTGGCTGCGTATAAAGACTTCGGGGACAGATTTGCCATCGTGGAAGAGAAGCTTCCTGCCATTGATATGGTCCGCAAGGCTGCTCTGAATAAAATCGGTCGTTTCACGAAGCAGGATATCAGGGAGCAGTGTCCTTCGCTGAGTTTGAGTTCTGTAGAAGCTGCGCTGCGGAAAATGGTGGCATCCGGCGAACTGAAGCGTGAAGGAACCGGAAAATCAACCTGCTATATTCGCTTGAAATAGTGTATAAGAGTTATAAAAATAAGAATTTGTTTTGCTAATGCAAAAACTTTTGACCTAAATACAGATGTTGCGGTATAATGGAAACGCAATATTTGTATGCTTACAAACGGGTTTATAGTGTTGCCAATCTATATTTCTGGGAGGATAAACGATGAATCATTTACCTTTACATGTGCGTGTTCCAATCGAGGGAAATAATCCGAGTATTACTCGTTTGGAAGAAAAATGTATTAAATGCGGAATGTGTAAGGACGTATGTACAAATGCCATAGGTGTGCATGGTACATATACATTTGAGCAGACTTGTGGAGAGGCTGTGTGTATAAATTGCGGACAGTGTGCAAATGTCTGTCCTGTAGACAGTATTATAGAAAAGTATGAATATTTGGATGTAAAGAGAGAGGTTCAGAATTCGGAAAAGATTGTCATTGTAAGTACGTCACCATCCGTACGAGCTGCGCTGGGAGAAGAATTCGGTATGCTTGATGGCAGCTTTGTACAAGGGAAAATGATTTCGTTGCTTAGAAAATTAGGCGTAAATTATGTCCTTGATACCTGTTTTGCAGCTGACCTTACTATTGTTGAGGAAGCTAGTGAACTTATTGAGAGAGTGACCAAAAAAAACGCTCCCTTACCTCAGTTTACCAGTTGTTGTCCTGCATGGGTTAAGTATGTGGAAACATATTATCCGGAAATGATTCCGAATCTTTCATCAGCGAAAAGCCCTATCGGAATGCAGGGACCTACAATTAAGACCTATTTTGCTGAGAAGAAGGGTATAGATCCAAAATCAATTGTAAATGTGGCACTTACTCCATGTACTGCAAAGAAATTTGAAATTCGCAGAGATGAGATGAACGCTTCTGCTCATTATCTTGGTGTAGAGGGGATGCGTGACATGGATTACGTGATCACGACCAGAGAGCTTGCAAAGTGGGCAAAAGAGGAAGGGATTGATTTTGCCAGTCTTGAAGATGGTGAATATGACAATTTTATGGGAGATGCATCTGGAGCTGGTATTATTTTCGGCAATACCGGAGGTGTTATGGAAGCTGCTCTCAGAACTGCTTACGAATTTATTACAAAAGAAAAATCACCGGAACAGTTATTCAACCTTACACCTGTAAGGGGATATGAAGGCGTCAAAGAAGCTACTTTAAAAGTTGGCGATTTAGATCTGAATATCGCTGTAGTATATGGTACAGCCAATGCCGGGAAAGTAATTGAGGGCATCAAGCAGGGAGAAAAACAGTATCATTTTGTGGAAGTTATGACTTGCCCGGGCGGATGTATCGGTGGAGGCGGCCAACCAAAGGATATCATGAAGGATAAGGACGAGGTACGTAAAGCGAGAATTGCAAGTCTCTATACAAGGGATGAGGCGATGACACTCAGACGGAGTCATGAGAATCCAGAGATTATTCATCTTTATGAGGAGTTTTATGGAAAGCCGTTAAGTGAATTGGCAGAAAAGATGTTACACACTTCTTATGAAGATAAGAGTGAAATATTAAATCGAAAAGGAGATGTAAAAATGAGTAAATGGGTATGTAGTATTTGTGGTTATGTGCATGAAGGAGAGGCAGCACCGGAGCAGTGTCCATTATGTAAGCAGCCTGCATCTGTTTTCAAGAAGGTGGAAGAGTCGCCTGCAAAGAGTAAGTATGCTGGAACAAAGACAGAGAAGAATCTTTGGGAAGCGTTCGCAGGGGAATCTCAGGCCAGAAATAAATACACTTATTTTGCTTCCGTAGCAAAGAAGGCCGGATATGAGCAAATTGCAGCATTATTCCTGCAGACAGCTGACAATGAGAAGGAGCATGCAAAACTCTGGTTTAAGGCGCTTGGTGAACTTGGAGATACCGCAGAAAATCTTCTTCACGCTGCAGAAGGTGAAAATGCAGAATGGACAGATATGTATGCTAGAATGGCTAATGAAGCGGAAGAAGAAGGTTTCCCGGAATTAGCCGCTCAGTTCAGAGGTGTTGCTGCGATTGAAAAACTTCATGAAGAAAGATATCGTGCACTTCTTAAGAATGTTGAAACTATGGAAGTGTTTAAGAAAAGTGGCGTAACTATGTGGGAATGTCGTAACTGCGGTCATGTAGTAGTCGGTCTTGAAGCACCGGAAGTTTGTCCTGTATGTAAACATCCACAGGCTTACTTTGAGGTAAGAAAAGAGAACTATTAAGATACTGTATTTATTTGTTCAAAGACTATTTACAGTGTACAAAAATGTAAATTTACAAAACAGTTAGACATATTCCAATTTATCAAACTGAATACATTTACATAGCCAGGACTGACTGATCATCAGTTCTGGCTATTTTTCTGCCCTTCTCCGGCTGCAGGTGCACATGCGGCTTTGAGGAGGGCTTTGTTATATCCACATTTTTCATTGCTGATGGCCCGGTTATCCACCAACTATACTTCGGATCCGGGCAAAGGAGGACAAACTTATGGCATTTTTCAACAGTGCAGTCGGTGTACTGCAGACTCTGGTAATAGCTCTTGGTGCAGGTCTTGGTATCTGGGGCGCGATCAACCTTCTAGAAGGCTACGGTAACGATAACCGTGCGACACGTTCGTAAGTGAAAAGCTTGCGCACAAAGTCGAAGGGCAATTGTAGCCCGAAACTTTGGAGAACTGATATTCCGATGGGTGAAATGAGGGGGTAACGTCCCGAAGCGCCAC
>SKEL01002843.1_pt1 | contig 12301 bp, 12 predicted proteins | sample 4826741 | NCBI WGS metagenome assembly SKEL01 (sample SAMN11008810, study PRJNA524170) | human gut metagenome | biome: Human fecal sample; material: Feces; isolation source: fecal sample from pouch patient p33 | host: Homo sapiens | place: Israel: Tel-Aviv | collected 2016-03-22
CCTCCAGGAAAAATAAAAAGTGCAAGGAAAACAGGCGTTAGCCCATGTTTACTTTGCACTAATTATAATCTTTACTATTCTTTGATGCCAATAAAGCTTGCAGTTATGCTGCTTTCACCAGCCACTATTTATTTGTGAAGAGGGTATGATGCATTCAATAACGTGACCTGTTTAACGAGAATAGCGTTAAAGATGTTATTAAATCAACACTTCGAGAAGAAGATTAGCCTTAGCGCAAGCGTTGCAGAGAACCCGGATGGTGAAAAAGGGGCGTTGGCAAAAAGGTGAAGATGAGCTTCGAATAGTGATTCGTGCGGTTAACGCCTGCGGATCGGTTGCAGCCGTTATCCTGCCAGGTATCAACAGGTACTGGAGGCGATGTTTCGGCATTGCAAACGAGGGTGGTAACACGGCATGGCCGTCCCTTGACGACATTTTTGGTGGTCAAGGGACGGCCTTTTTTGAATTCAGCTTGTGTCGGTTTTGGTTGAAAAGTGATGATGAGGAGGCATTTTCATGCGAAGTTGGGAAAAATTAGTGCTAGTGGGTGTGGCGTTGTTGGCGTTGGTCAGCGTGATAGCTTGTGGAAAAACTACCAGCAGTACGGCGACTTCGAGCAATAAGACGATTGTAATTGGCAGCAGTGGCTCGGATTATCAGATCTGGCAACATATTGCGCAATCACCGCAAGCTAAAAAGGCTGGTGTGAAGCTCAAAGTCAAACAGGTGGCAGACGGCAATGTAACAAATTCGGCAACCGCTGAAGGGCAGTTAGATGTCAATGCGTTTCAATCTTACGCGTATTTCGAACAGTATAACAAGGCAAATCCAAGTCAAAAGTTGGCGGCACTTGGCACTACCTATTTAGAGCCGATGGGATTGTATTCCAAAAAATATAAGCGATTAAGTCAGCTTCCTGATGGTGCAACGATTGGCATTTCCAATGATCCGGCGAATGCAACGCGCGGTTTGTTGCTGCTGGCTGCGGCCAAGTTGATTACGTTAAAGCCGGATTTTAATGCCTTGAGTACCGTCAAGGATATTCAAAGTAATCCGAAACATTTAAAGTTCAAAGAGGTGGATCCTTCAGTTCAGGTATTGCCTGACCTAGATGCAGGATTGATATCAAATACGCGTGCTTTGGATGGTGGGCTAAATGTTTTAAAGGATTCGTTGGTGCATGAGAAGCTGAGTCAGGATACTCGTGCCAATGTGAATATTTTGGTGACGGCGGTTAAAAATAAAAACAAGCCCGAACTTAAAAAGTTAGTCACGCTTTATCACAACTCAACGATTCAGGCCTGGATCAAGAAGACTTTTTCTGGTACTAAAATTGAGGTGAATAAGCCGATTAGCTATTTACAAAAGAAATAGCTTTCAGACAGAGGCGGCTTTGCTAGGTATAAATAGACGTATTTTCTGGATCTGGCGCTAAAAGATAGCCGACTCAGCGTATAATAACAGTTGTATCGTTATCGAAAAAGCGAGTTGTCCAGTGAAAAGATCGGCGGATAATTGCTTAGCTGAATACCGTTCACCGTCATTCACACATAGACTCACGCTGACAATAGGAGGTTTTATATATGTGCTCATCCATGACAATTAAATCGCTTCAAGGGGATATTTTCTGGGGCCGAACGATGGACTATAACACGAGTTTCTTCCACGAGTCGCCTGCTGGTGGGGTGCCGGGGAAGATTGTGAGTTTGCCGGCGAATCAGACATTGCCAGCGCAAACGGCTACTTGGAAGACTAAATATGCCGCAGTTGGCGTTGGGGTCGATCAAAGCGTGGCGCTGTTTGATGGCGTCAACAGTGAAGGTTTGGCCGGGGACTTGCAGGTGCTGGTGGAATGCAGCTGGGCAAGTGCCGAGTCACTGGCGAAGCGCAATCTGAAGCCGATTAAAGGTGAGGAGTTTGTCACGTTGGCGCTGACGACTTGCAAGAATGTTGCGGAAGTGCGCGCACTTGCGAGTCAGTATGGACTGCTGGACGAGCCGTTTCAGTTTGGTGGTCAAGGCGTCAAGATTCCTTTGCATTACACGTTCGTTGATCCATCCGGTGCCGGACTCGTGATTGAACTGACTGGCCATGGTGCCTTCAAGCTGTATGACAGTGTCGGCGCCATGACAAATAGTCCGGAATACGGGTGGCATACAACCAATTTACGGAACTATGTCAGTCTTAATGATCGCAACTATCCGGAAGGGGCCGATCTTGGCGACCAACATCTGGAGCCGATTGAATTAGGAACCGGCTATGGCATGTTTGGCCTGCCAGGTGATTATACATCTCCATCCCGCTTTGTTCGGGCGATGTTCGTGTCGCGCAACCTCGACCCGTTCAATAGCAACGAAGGTATCCGCGTGCTTTACAATGCGTTCAAAACCGTTTTGATTCCTCAAGGTCTAGGCCGCGACCCGAAGCATTCGATTTTAACCGATTATACCCAGTACTGGTCCGGATACGACCTGAGTAAGCGCGCCATTTTTGTTCAAGACGCCAACACGTTAACCATGACGACCAAGACACTCGATCCGAACCTGACTGAAGTGACCTATGATGATTTGGTTAAAACGGAACAGTTTAATCAACTTTAAGTAAGATTTGCGGGCATGAAAATACGAACGGTGCCCTACGCTTAAGCGCCATTTCTTAAGCAGCAGGTTCAGCAGATTGAATAAGAAAAAAGACGTCTCAACCAAGTACGGATTTTGCCATACCTGATTGTGACGCCTCTTTTTATGCGGTTAATTAAAAACGCTGCTGGTTGACATGATTACTTTTTGTGGCGACCTTTCTGCCAGTCTGCCATGGGAATGACGCGATCTGATGGACCTGTCGCCGGTGTTGCCGCGGCTGTGGCTTTTGGGGGTGTCGCCGGTATCTTGGCGAGTGCTTCTTTGACCTGTGCTTGGGCGGTATCCGCCAAAGCCTTGAGTTGCGTTGCCGTCCAAAGATGCGAGTTGGCAGTTGACTTAATGAAGATTGCCAGCGATTTACCCAGTGCCTGCTGCTTATCACGCGGAACGATCTTCGTGTCACGCAGCAGTAGCAACAAAGCAGCGCCAATATCCTGGCTGGTCCACTCTTTAGGTTCGTGACCAAACATGTTTTGAATGGTTTGAATCAGGAAAAAGATGACCGCACCGAAGAACTCTTCGTCTTGAGCTGAATGCGGTAGTTGATGCCAGGTCTTAGAGTCGAAAAAGAGCATCAATTGTTCAATCAGCGTAGCCATGCTCGCTGAATCGATCGTCATGTCGTCATCGTCGTCAAAACGGTCGTCACGTTGGCCGGCACGTGGCGAAGCAAGATCGCCTTCTTCGACCAGTCCCAATACATAAGTCGTCGTGAGTAAGGCGCCCATCAACGCATCGACAAAATCAATGATGGTCAACTTAACGCGTTTGGTTCGAATCAACCAAATCATCATGCTCTTAATCAGCTCGGCAGCAATCGCAATTGCTTCACTACGCCGGCGATGCTTATCGTTGATTTGTTGCAGCGTGGTTTCGAGTGCGATTGAAACCGCCTCGGCTGAAAGGGTTTTAATCGTCGAGCGCAGATTTTCAAATGACTCGGAAAAAAAAGTGACGAGAATTGAACGGATTTCTTGGGGCGGAATTTTTGCGAAATCCGGATCCTGCATTAAGGCCGTGTAGTCGCTGCTTTTTTGAAAATCAGGCCAGTAAAGATCGATTTCGCGACTGGCGTGTCGTTGCAGTTTTACTTGATAGTCCATGATATGCCCTCCATATACGGTCATTGCGGGTTTTATTACCCTTAGTTTAACAGGTGCCAGGTGGTGCTCACATAAAAACTTGCTGTGGGTGACGAGAGAAAGTGCAGAAAAAATTGACGCTGAATTTTCATGCTAGTTAGCGGGGGTTGTGGCAGGGAACGGGGGATTTTTTAGCATTTAAAAACAGGCATCTAAAGATACATTACGCATCTCATATGCCTGTTACACTTTTTTGGTCAATAAACTTTTTAAATTGCAAATAGCGCGTGGTTATTCAAACATTTTCTTGGTTGCGCGCATTAAAGTCTTGATATCTTTGTCGTATCTTGGCGTGTGTACGAGGTGGCTCATCGGGATGCCGGTGAAGTGATAAGCCGCAATTTCGCCTGAACGGACCGCGCTTTGTTCGGTGAAGACCATCTGGAATGGCTGCTCGGCAAATTCACCGGTGAAAGCGAGGTTGGTTGAGTGGGCGGGAATGACTTCCGGTCGATCAACTTTGGCGCGATTGTTGAAGAGGGCCGAAGCATACGGCATGTAAACCGGAATGTTGTTGATGATGCTTGCCATGATTTCATCTTGGCGATCGCGAATGTTGCCAGGACCCGGATCGACTTTAGCAAGCTGACCGATCAGTTCCAATGCCATTTCCTTCCCTGTCATTTTGATGTATGGCTTGTTAACAAATTCACCATAACGACGTGGATATAGGAAGTAGCCCCACAAAACGGTTTCGTTAGGTTTTTGGGTGGTGAAGTGCGGTTGGTGATGCACCACAATCGACATCATCACGTCTTTTTGTCCAAGCGCGGTGATGGGCTGGGTGGATAAGAAAGAGTTCAACGCATTGCCAGGGATTTGGGTGGTAATGCGCTCGATTTCGTTGAGCAGCAAGTGATCCTTGGTGGTTAAGGTGAAGCTGACCCACTCGCTGGCTGCCCGATCCGCGAAGAACTTATCCGGGTTGCCTAGGTTGTAGAAGTGGTCCGTGGCTTGTTTCCATAAGCTAGCCGCGGCACCGTAGTCCATGTTTTCAACAGCAGGATGGTCAAAATCACCTTGAGTGGCTGAGTCGGTGATGGAGCCGTTAGTGAAGAAGACGGCGGTATCGTCATCCACGACCACATGTTCCGGCTTATCGGTTTCGGTGTTCAGCATTTTCAAACCGGTTACCGTGATTTCATCGGTCATCGCGGTGTCTTTAAACTCGAATGCTGTGACGCGGCGGTTGAGGATGATGCGGCAGCCTTGATCTTTAAGGTAATTGATCAGCGGCAACATGATGCTTTCAAATTGATTATAACGGGTGCGGTTGACGCCGACCAGATGCTCGATTTGGGTGAACTCGTAAATCATCATATGCATGTACCGTCGCAATTCCTGCGCTGAACTTTCAACGCGGAAGGCAAAAGTGGTTTCCCACATGTACCAGAAGTTGGTTTGGAACATATGCGGGTCATCTTTGAAGTAGTCGGCGATGCTGACATTGTCGAGTTTCTCTTCTTCCGAATCCGGCATCATAATCAGCTTGGTTAGCAAAAGGCGATCCTTGTTGTTTAAGCCAAGGTGACCGGCTTGGATAATGCCGATGCCGCCTTCCATTAACCGCGCCTTATCAAACGTCCGGTGCTGAGCGTCAAATTGCCGGGTATCTTCTTCCGCCGTCAATCCGGGTTCAGTTGCCGATGGAATGCGACTCAGCAAGTCCATCAAATCGACATAGGTTCGATAATTGAGCATCCGCCCACCGCGCGCGACGTAGCCTTTGGTGTTTTCCATTGGATGATATTTATTCCAATATTCGTCTGCTGTCTCTTCTGCTGGAGCGCCATCGTTGGACCCGTGATCGTCCAGAGAATAGAACGTAATCTGATCACCTTGCCAATGACCTTCTTGAATTAAATAAACAGCGGCCGCCATGTTGGCTAACCCCGCACCGATCATGATCGCCTTATGCTTGATCATTATTTTGCCTCCTAGCGACTTTCAAACTTCTTGTATGCGTCAGCGTCATCTTTAAACAGTTCCATTTTGTTTGCAAAGTAGCAAGCCGTGCCACCTGCAACCAGCGCCAATCCCAGCGCCGTCCACAAGAATTTTTTCATCATAAAACGCTTCCTTTCGCTTTCTGACTTCATTATAGCCAGGCGAAAAAGAAGCGTCTTTAGTCAAAATGTGATGTTTGTTCGAAAATTAACGTTCTTTTCCATGCGCCTGTTTGTGCACGATGAACGCAATTGAACCATTCAGCATGAGATCCGCTCGTTTGATCAGGTCACGCTCGGGTTCTTGCAAGGATTGGGCTAGCCACAATAGAATCTGACCTACGATGGCGGCACCATAGAAATTGCAAATATCGGCCACCATTTTCGCTGGGGTGGTGGGATCAATGTCGAGCACCACCGGCTTCACCATGTCAGTCGCTGATTGAAACAAAAACTCTTCCAGCATGTCACGGCCCACGGAATGATAGGCATTCAGGCAAAAGGCTTGGTTGGCAATGATGTAATCGAGCACCAGTTGATACTTGGCCTCCCAAGTCGCCGCACCGAGATTCTGCATGACTTTACGGCCAATATCGGCTTCCAGCGTCCACTTCAACAAGCCGTAGATGTCTTCAAAATGGTAATAAAAAGTGTTGCGGTTCACGTGTGTCGCGGCACTTAATTCAGCGATGGTAATGCGATCCAACGGCTTGTGGTGCATGAGGTCTTTCAAGGTCGTCGCAAATTGCATTTTGGTTTGGTCAGATGTGGCCATCACGTTTCACTCCTGTGGTTAAAAAATATCAGTTTACGAATGCGAAAAACCGCTTGTCTGCAAGGGATGCCGACAAGCGGAAATGAAAGTTACTTGACCTTTAGTGGCTTCAATTGGGCTTCGATTTTATCCAATGTCACGTTAGCTTCCAGTAAAGCCGCAGCGGCGTAAGCACCTTCCACAAAGGCCACGTCATAAACGTGCATCTGTTTGTCGCTGACCTCTTCGGCAATATCCAAATTCATTTTGGCACTGCCGAGGTCGTAAAAGACGAGCAACTCGGAAGCCGGATTGTCGTTGATTGCTTTTTGAATATGATCCAGATCCGTTCCGATTTGACCATCACTGGTACCGCCAGCCGTGGTGATCGGAACATCTTTGGCCACTTGTTTGATTAAAGTCTCAAGGCCGCTGGCGATGGCCGGCACATGGGAGACGAGCAACATGCCCATTGCCATGAAAATCACACTCCTTTGGTTTTTGACGGTAATTTGCTGAAACGCGTTCGCAGGGGCCAGAAACCTCCACGTAAGGACCTTAAACCTAAATGGCCAAAACCCAGCCATTTAGGTTTAAGGCCACTTACGTTCCGGTTTCTAACCGGCCCTGCTCTCGCTCTTACTGAAACGCGTTCACTGGCGCAGAGATCTGCGTGTAAGGACCTTGGTCGCAATGGCAAAACCCAGCCATCACGCCCAAGGCCACTTACACTCCGATCTCTAACCGCGCCAGTTCACGCTCTTGCCTCTAGGTATGCCTTTAGCAGCTCTCCAGTTGAGGCAGCGCCGGGATCGATGTGGCCGACACTTTTTTCGCCGAGGTAAGAAGCACGGCCGCGTTTGGCAGTCATGGGTTTGGTAGCTTCGACGAGTTTGTCAATGGCAGCATCGTCCAGCTTGCCTTGTTTGATTAAGTCAGCGGCAGGGGCCCAGACATCTAGCATGGTCTTGTCGCCTGGTTTGGCTTGGCCGCGTTTGGCAATGCCTTTTGCTGCCGCTTCAACCAGATCGCCGAAGTCAGTATCGGTTTTGGCGAGTTTGGCCATTTCCAGAAAAGCAGTGCCGTACAATGGACCGCTAGCACCGCCGACTTTACTGAGCATGGCCATGGCGATGGTCTTGAAGTCTTGGGCAAGATCAGCAGTTGGCGGCGTTTTTTCGAATGCAGCCTTGATGGCATTCACGCCACGCTCCATATTGTTACCGTGGTCGGAATCGCCAATGACCCGATCAAGTTCGGTGAGATGGTCTTTTTGCTGCGTAATGCGATTTTCGAAATTTGTCATCCATTTAGTCAAAATTTCAGCGGTTAACATCAGTATCCCCCCAGCCAACAGTGTGTGCAGATGCATTCAGATAGTTCAACCATTGCGGATCGTCTAGTGCCAGCATCGTCAGTGAAACCCCTGCCATGTCAAGTGATGTGACATAGTTGCCAGCCTTGGTGAAGTCAGCTTTAAGGCCTTGTGCGTGTAACTCGTTCAAAACATCACCCATGAAAATGTATTGTTCCGACAGCGGGGTTGCACCCATGCCGTTGACTAAAACGGCATAGGCATGCGCTTTAGGATCTTTAAACTCAACGGTTAACTTACCGATCAATTGTTTGGCAAGTGCTTTGGAAGTCGGCAACTTTTCCTGACCAGTGCCAGGTTCATTGTGAATCCCAACGCCAAATTCGATTTCATCAGGCTTGAGGTCAAAACCGGGTTTGCCCACTTCAGGAACCGTCGCGGCGTGCAGTGCAACGGCAAACGACTTGGTATTTTTAACCACAGCATCGCCTAACTTTTTGAGCTCATCTAGGCTGAGACCGGCCTCGGCAGCCGCGCCGATTATCTTTTCGACAAAAATAGTGCCGGCAACGCCACGGCGACCTTGTGTATACAGCGAATCTTTGACTGCCACATCATCGTCGACCACCACGGATTCAACGTCAATATCGTCGACACTGGCGAGATCCTTGGCCATGTCGAAGTTCATAACATCGCCGGAGTAGTTCTTGACGATCATCAGAACCCCTTCGCCTTGGTCAACCGCCTTAATCGCGGCATAAATCTGATCCGGGGTGGGTGAGGTGAAGACCTGACCGGCAACGGCTGCATCCAACATGCCTTGACCGACATAGCCGGCGTGCAGCGGTTCGTGACCTGAGCCGCCACCGGAGATAACCCCGACTTTCTTCTTCTGCTTGAACGCGGCGTCATTGCGGACGACCGCCGTTGTTTCAGGAATCTGTTTCAAATATTGCGGATAACTGGCAACAAGACCAGCAATCATTTCCGGGACAATATCGCCTGGAGCATTGATAATCTTCTTCATATTTGCAACTCCCTTCTAGTTATCAGTGTAACGCTTGCAGTGCTAAAAATCAGGTGGGATGCAAATAATAACAGAAGGTATTTGATCGTATGGCTGTAGGCTGGCAACCAGTTTTTTCATGATGATCGCAAGGTGTCAAAAATCGCCTCGTTAAGTGTGAATCCACTCAACAAGGCGATTTTCGGGCAAGCAATTAATCGGCGAAATCAGTAACGGTTTCGATGGTGTAATTGCCGCTATTTTTAAGTAATTTTGAAACCGGGCAGCGATTTTCAATTTCGTTGGTAAACGTCTTGGCCGTGTCAAGATCAACACCTTTGACCATAACCTGAGCGTGAACCAAGAATTGATACTCCGCGCGTTCACCAATGAAGGCAACTTTAACTCGGACCGCGCCTGTATGCGGCAAGCCGTGTTCCTTTTCAACGGCTTCTAAGGTTGCTTCCAGACAGGTGCTTAACGACAAGCCCAAAAGTTGTTCAGGGTTGGTGCCGGGATGATCGTTCAATGGACTGCTTGTTTGAACTTTAAGGCCGCCGGGAATATACGCGTGCCCCTCGAGTCCTTCATCGTTAATTGCTTCGGTTGTATACAGTGGATGTTGCCAACGTTCATCTGCCATTAGTTTTGCCTCCTAAAAATGAGAGTGCGCCAACCGGATTTCTGGGATGGCACGCGTTATGGGGTGCATATGCTGTTGCAACAACTACTGCTTCAACAGTAAATTGCGTGGTGAATTGCACAGCACATGTTTTAAAGATTCAACACATTAACAATTATAAGCGCTTACAAGGAATTTGCAATTTCTGGGGGAGAATGAACCCAAACGAGTATTCGTATGATATAACTTTTAAATTGCTTCTAAGCGTTAAATGACCCTTTCGAAACTAGACCCCAGATGAAGGATACGATGCTATGACTTTTTGCAAGACAACAAGTATTTCGTTTGAAATTGGTGTACGAACAGAGTATGCAGCGTAGAAGAATTCTGGACTTGATTTTGGCTAATAAGTTCCTGGCTACAGAACTTTGGAATTGAAATTATTTTTTGAGTTTCAGTTATTGCAGTAATAACCCTGACTATTGCAATAACTGAGCATATTGATCTTTTAGATGACGATAATCCTTAAACTTTTCTATTTCAAGATGTTGGTGGTTGATGAATATGCCAACATCAGTAACCCGTGCAAGTTCCGCTAAATTGTGCGACGAGACAATGACAAGTTTTCCTCTTTTACCTAAATCAAATATAGCTTTCTGAACAATATCAAGACTAGTTGGATCAAGCCCATTTAGCGGTTCATCTAATAAAATAATTGGAGTATCGACTAATAATACAAGTGTAATTTGAAGTCGTTGCTTCATGCCCATCGAGTATGTTCGGATTTTTTTATCAATGAATTTAGAAACTCCCAACTTTGCCATCATTGCTTCAACGTTACTTTGATCTAAATCATGTACTTTAGCGACTAAGTCAACGTAATCCCGCCCCTTCATCATGCCGCTAAATGAAGAAGCGTCATCAAAATAGGCAACTGTTTTAAAGACGTTGCTTCTTGAGTTCTTTTCATTATTAATCAAGATATTACCGCTGGATTGTTTGACTAGTCCGACAATCAAACGGAGAAGAGTAGTTTTTCCGGTTCCATTAGGTGCTACCAGACCATAGACTCCTGAATCATCAATGTGCATATTTGCTTGATCGAAGACGCGCTTATGTTTGTATTGAAAGGTTAAGTTCTTTATTTCTATCATACTGGTCATTTAGTATTACCTCCTTTGAAGTTTAATAACTAGAAGACCTGAAAACAAAAACATTATACCAAGACTTAGGGTGATCAAAATAACGGATAGCAAAGAACCTCCATTTTGAAAAATAAATCCATCAGAGATCATAGAAATATGCAGAGAAGCAAAAGGAGACCACCATCTGATTGGTAGTAGTGAGGCAAGAACGACAATTATACTGCTAACAAGTGTTTGGACAAGCGCATTACTTATCAGTGTTTGCAAAAGGCTACTTATTGAAAAGAAAAGGAAAATATTAATCATTAATAAAGAAATATCGGTCAAAACTATTTGCCACAACTGCATAAAATTTCCGTTCCAATCAAATATCGGATATTCTAAGCTACCTAGACTCGCGAAGGCTGCCGATATAAGAAGGAAAACCGCTGTGATTACCAATGTCATGACAAAATATGACAATATATTCAGCAAAAAGCCGCCTAAATATGCCTTTTCCTGGCTAATATTAAGCATTTCTAACCAGTCATTTCCACAGCCTGAGGATTTTTTAAATCCGATTTGAGCCCACCAGCCTAAGATCACTAAGCCAAAGATGGTGCTGAGGACATTAAAAACTAGTTCGTGGAAGAGATGTTCCAAAAAGTAAAATCCATGAGTGTAAAATCTTGTCGAAAATTGCATCGAATACTTTTTAAAAGTTAAGTCATCTCCTCCAAAAGTCAACTTTGTGCTTTCATTAGTCAGTAAACGTGCTGGGAAAAAGGGCGTTAATTTGTTAGACGCTACAAGGTTAAGTTCATTAATTGTGTTTTGATATTCGCCAGATGTATACATGTTTGTTATATCAATAGAGATAGGTGTAAAAGCGTTTTTAATTCTGGTTCCGAGCGAGGAAGTCCCGTTATTATTTCTTCTTATGGAAAGTGCCTCTAAGTATTTTCGGTTATATTCATCTGGCCCAGACTTGAGCGCCTGATATTCGTACTTTATTTGTGCCCTCAATGATGAATCCCTTTTTACCGCCGGAGCCTTTAGCTTCTCTTCAATTTGTGATCGGTAAGAGTTAACGTACTTCTCTTGATTCTGTATTTCTATGAAAAATAATGTAAATAAGATAGCTAAAGTAATGAAAAGAGGCCATAAAAAGGGAAATGCGTTTTTTAACACCTTATGCTGCCATTTAATTAAAATCATTTGACTTCCCCCTTTGGCCGCTTATCAATATACTGATTGATGCTATAATTAATAAAATGGTAAACAATGTCAGGACTAACATTGAGCTGACATCTGGTGTCACATGATCTTGTATAATATAAAAGGGATTTGTATTTACTTGTATTTCGGTGAAGTTCCATGTCATAAAAAAACCGAATCCGGTGCATATAGCGAATGTTACTAGAGACAATATTGGGTTTTTAAGCAGGCTCAACAATAATCTGTAGATACTTTGTGTCAACCAGCAAAGCACTATGAGAATCCAAGTCTCCAAACAGGTTTCTTTGAATATCGAGTTCCGAAAAGAGGGCCAATAAACATTCCAGTTTAGTGAAGATGAGGTTGGGAAAAGGCCTTTACTAAATAGTGGCTGGTGATTTAGGTTGCGGTTTCTGGCCGAATTTCAGTCACTTTATAGTTGATTTGATAATGCAGGCCACCCTGTTCGACCACAATAGAAATTGGTACAGAAAAAAGCTTAAGGAGGAGGTCGATATTTGCCAATGCAATC
>SKEL01002848.1_pt1 | contig 12292 bp, 8 predicted proteins | sample 4826741 | NCBI WGS metagenome assembly SKEL01 (sample SAMN11008810, study PRJNA524170) | human gut metagenome | biome: Human fecal sample; material: Feces; isolation source: fecal sample from pouch patient p33 | host: Homo sapiens | place: Israel: Tel-Aviv | collected 2016-03-22
TTTCCGTTCCGTAAATCACCACGTCCACGGTATTGTTTCCCCAGAGCTTAACGGTGTTGCCTTTGCGTACCGCACGACCGTTGCGCTGCTCCATGTCGGCGGGGCGATCGGGTAGGTCAAGGGCATTACTGCCCTCTTCCCCCCTCAGAACCGTACGTGAGGGTTTCCCCTCATACGGCTCAAGCTTTTCAAAGTCTCTGTTCGTGTGCAGAGACCGGCTCATCCTACTTCTTGTTTCCATTGTTTTTTACGGGATAATTTGAAACATTCATCATGAACCAACATATTGCATTTCCGTCCGTCTTGTACAGTCGGCATTACATTCCATGCCTTATGCGTGTCAATCGGTTCACCACATATCGGACATTTCCGACCTTGCTTTTCCCATAGGTAAAGCAGGGATTTACGTCCTTTCAGCGTCACAAGCATCTTTGACTTCATTCTTTTATTGAAGTACAGGCGGCAGTCTGCGTCAAACGGATTCATGTCCCCCTTTATCTGCGTATATTGCAGAAAAGGAAACGAAGATGCCAGTTTCAACAAGGTAAGTTGGTCTTCTTTGCCGTTTGATTTCTTGAACTTAGCCGCAAAAGTCCAGCTGTTCCCTCGGATATTGTGCCAATAGCGGTCTTTTATCCACCGTTTCCCTTTCTTGGAATGACGGCGTTTAGCCCATTGCCACAAGGCGAGAAATATCTGATGGTCGATTCTGTGAAAAGAATCACGTGTCGCCCCATGCTGATAATATGCTCCCCATCCTCGAATTTTAGCATTCAACATCCTGATTAATGATTCCTGCTTGCAACCCTTATGACCTTTTGTCACCTTACGGATATTCTCCATAAAACGTTTTTCGGCTTTCTTGGTCGGCTTGGTCAATATTTCATTGCCGAATTTGCGGATGTTGAAACCGAGAAAATCGAAGCCGTCATGGATATTGGTTATCACCGTCTTTTCTTCTGATAAGGTCAGACCTCTTTCAGACATAAAGTCGGCTACCAATGGCTTGATTTCCTTTTCAAGTGTTTCACGGTTCTCGCAGGTAATTATAAAGTCATCAGCGTAACGGACAAGATTCACCATTGGCGAATATAACTTACCTTTGATTCTAACTCGTTTATATTTCTCTGCAAGGACTTTCTGCAATCCGTCCAATGTCATATTGGCAAGCGTGGGAGAGATAATGCCACCTTGTGGCGTTCCCTCCTCTGTCGGGAACATCTGTTTGTTGAAGATATAGCCGCATTTCAACCATTTTCGGAGTATTGCCTTGTCCATAGGGATGTTGGCAAGCAGCCATTCATGGCTGATATGGTCGAAGCACCCCTTTATGTCACCCTCCAGAATCCATTCGGGAGAATAGCCTTTTCGGAGAATGTTATGGCATTGCATTACCGCGTCCATACAGCGGCGTTCCTTGCGGAAACCGTATGAACGTGAGTCGGCTGTTGTTTCCGACACTGGTTCTAATGCCATAAGGTAGAGTGCTTGCATGGCTCTGTCTTTCATTGTCGGTATTCCCAACGGTCGCAGTTTGCCATTACTCTTTTTGATGTGGACTCTTCTCAATGGCTTCGGCTGGTAGCCTCTGCGTTTGAGTTCGCTTATCGCTTGTGTTTTTGCTTCGGGTTTCTCCCATGTTTCCATGTCCACTCCGGGGGTGTTGCCACCTCCGTTAGAAGTAACTCTCTTTACGGCTAAGGCTTTTGCGTAAAAAGAGTGGGTCAGCGTCCACTGCAAGGCTTTCACCTTGTTGTATCTGCCTTCCTTCTGAGCCTTTACAATTCGTGCTTGTAGCTTTCTGACAGCCAACTCCGCTTTAGTCCAGTCTATTCTGTCCCAAAGTGTTTGTTGATTGTCAGCAGGCGCACACGATGTCTTGTTTTCGTTCATTTGCTTTCCTCCTTTTGAAAGTTCTAAAAGTTAATTGTAAAGAATCACCATTTGACAACATTCGGTTTGATTGCCTACCTAATGTCGTCACAGAAGTCTGCCCACTTTCGTGTCGGATGATGTCGCCCACATCAGCCCGTGATGTCGGTTCAATCCGTATCCGCTCCATTACAGAACGGCGTTCGCTTTTTCTGTTATCTTATACCTGCACACCATTCGGCTTTCATTGCTGTCAGCTTACCTGTCATTTTTACATGACAGGAGATAATACAGGCTTACCATGTTCCACATAGATAACTAACGGATAGGTTAGGTTCTGTCTCATCCTCCGGCGGTGCTTATATCCGTGTAATCCTACCATGGAGAGGATTAACCGACCGCTTCCCTTTTGGGTAGAGTGTGCCAGTATCTTACACTCTTTCGTGACATTACGAAGTTTACTAACAGTTCGCTTGCGCTAACCATACTATCCAGCCTCGCCACTCTACGGTATGATACTAACCGTACTTGACTTCCCCTCACGGTTCTGTCTTGTCTTGCGAAAGTGTACTTCGTCCCGACCGCTTAATACAACATTAAGGTGCATCGGTCGGTAGGCTACCGCTGACGGAACAGCGGGTTAAAGCTGATACCCGTAAGTATCATTCCAACAATTATCTATGCGACTTCATGTCGCACCCAGGGCGTGTCCAAATGATGGACCGCAACGGCACGTTGCTGGGCATTCACACCAGTACCCAACATAGAGGTAGAACCGAAGATAATGCGAATGTCACCACGGTTCATTGCATCTACCATTGCCTTCTTTGCTTTCTCGTTCTTGCATTCCTGAATGAAGCGTATTTCATAGGATGGGATATGATAGTCTTCCACCAACTTTCTCTTGATTTCCGAATAGACATTAAAGTCTCCACCGGGCTTATAAGTACCTAAATCAGAGAAAACAAACTGCGTCCCTTTCTGTGCGTCGAACTTTCGGTAATAGTCATTGAGCATCTTGGCACAATGGCTTGCCTTGTTGTCTATATGGTCTGAGTACCCATTTTCATCTATCATGCGTAAATCAAGGCTCATCTTTCTGGCGTAGTCTGTTGCGATAAGCATCTTTGCTCTTTCCTCGCTCTCGCTGAGCGGCGCACGTCCCAACAACGTGGCATTACCCGTCTTGGCGAACTCCATCAGCTTACCGATGAATCCCTCCTGTTCCGGCGTTGGCGGTATGTTGTGCAGTATCTCGTTCTTCTCGGGTCGGTCGATACCGATGTCCTTTGCCGTGCGGAAATCGCATATCTCCGCATAAAAGTAATGGAAGTGAATCTAATTGGTTGATTACTAACAAAAAGCATAATATATGGTAATATAGGGGCGAACGATTAAGAAACGAGCTAACTACTCTCCTTTTCTATATTTTGCCATTACTTAAAACCCTCTTGGTTTCTTATGCAAAAGTAATCTGTTCTATGAAGAAAAACAAATAAAAAGAGAAAATTATTTGTACTTATAATATTTTTCCATAAACCCTTATCTATTATCAATAGAATTGCGTAATTTTGTAGCCACACTTATGTGATATGTAAATACATAAATCATCATAATATGGCAATAAATAGAATTAAGGCTGTGCTTGCAGAAAAGCAATTAACCAGCAAATGGTTGGCTGAAAGATTGGGAAAATCAGAGAATACTGTTTCCCGATGGTGTTCCAACAAGGTGCAACCATCTCTTGAAAGCTTATTGGAAGTTGCCCAAATATTGGATATTGATGTTCGAATGTTGATTTTTGCATCTAAAGAAAAAGAGAAGTAAATAATGAATAAGAAACAATTAGCAAATAAAATATGGGCATCTGCCAATAAGATGCGTTCTAAAATTGAAGCCAACGAATATAAGGATTATATTCTAGGTTTTATCTTCTATAAATTCCTTTCTGATAAGGAATTATCTTACCTCAAAGTAGCTAATGGGAATATGGAACTTTCAGCTGAAGATTTGGAGGGTATAACAGAAGATGATGCTGATACGGTAGCCTACCTGCAAGATAATCTTGGCTACTTTATTTCTTATGAGAATCTTTTTTCTACATGGATTACCAAAGGCAAGAGTTTTTCTGTTGCCAATGTTCGCGATGCACTTTCTGCCTTTGATCGCAAGATAAGCACTAATCATAAAAAACTCTTTGATGGTATCTTTGGTACGCTTCAAACAGGATTGAGCAAACTCGGCAGCACCGATGGGGAACAGAGTGCAGCTATCAGAGATTTAATTTCTTTAATTAGAGAAATCCCCACTGATGGGCGTCAAGATTATGATGTTTTAGGCTTCGTATATGAGTATCTTATCAGTAATTTCGCTGCCAATGCAGGTAAAAAAGCTGGTGAGTTCTACACTCCTCATGAAGTATCATTGATGATGTCTGATATTATAGCCCATCATTTGCGCCATCAAGATGAAATTCGTATTTATGATCCCACAAGTGGGTCTGGGTCTTTACTCATCAATATAGGTAAGTCTGTAGCCCGTCATATCAACAATAAGGATAATATCAAATATTATGCCCAAGAATTAAAGCAAAACACCTTTAATCTAACACGTATGAACCTAATTATGAGGGGAATTAATCCTTCTAATATCGAGGTGCGCAATGGCGATACGTTGTTAGAGGATTGGCCCTATTTTGATGAAACAGATCCACAAGGCACATACGAACCACTTTATGTGGATGCAGTAGTATCAAATCCTCCCTACTCTCAAGAGTGGAACCCTCAAGATCAAGAAACCGACCCGCGTTATGCCGAGTTTGGACTGGCTCCCAAAAAATGTGCTGACTTTGCCTTTTTGCTTCACGACTTATACCATGTAAAGCCACGTGGTATTATGACTATTGTTTTACCTCATGGGGTATTGTATCGTGGTGGAAGTGAGTATGAAATACGTAAACATCTTGTGGAGTTCAATCATATTGATGCTATTATCGGATTACCAGAAAAAGTGTTTTTTGGAACGGGTATATCGACGATTGTGATGGTACTTAAGCGACCAGATACACGAAATGGCAAAACTGATATCTTATTTATTGACGCTTCGAATGGTTTCGCAAAGGAAGGCAAGAACAACAAGTTACGTGCCTGCGACATCAAAAAAATAGTAGATGCCGTTACCACACGCACCGAGACACCCGATTATGCACAGTTGGTAGAACGTGAAGTGATACGCTCCAATGACTACAACCTCAATATATCGCGCTATGTAGATGGAAGTTCAAAACCAGAGAAATACGACATCTATGCTACTATGTTTGGCGGTATTCCTGCTCACGAGTTGAACAGACTAAATGCCTATTGGAAGACCTTTCCGACACTAAGAAACAAACTCTTTCATGTGAATGCAGATGGCTATAATCATTTAGCAGTCGATAATGTTTCCAACACAATAGAGCAAGACCACAGTGTTCTGAAATATGTCGAGACTTTCAGGCAGAAGTTTGAAACAAAAACGACAACTCTACCTATCAACGATACCCAAACTTTGCAACATGAATATATGGTAGCAGAATCAATGCCTGTATATTCGCAATCCAACAATATAAGTTTTTCTGATTATCTCAATCAGAAGTTGGTTGTTCCAATGTTGTCTCTTAATATCACGCAGACAAAAGCAGAGATAACAACAGAACTCTTTCATCGACTTGAGACACTTCCGCTTGTAGATAAATATCAAGCATTCCAATTTTTCAGCGACAACTGGGAACAGATAACCACGGATATTGAAATTCTTCAAACGGAAGGAATAGATGCTGTTCGTGCAGTAGATCCTAATATGGTTTGGAAGAATGACAAGGAAGTGCAAGAAGGTTGGATAGGTCGAATATTACCCTTCGCTTTAGTGCAAAAGATATTGCTGGCTGAGCAAGTGACAGAGGTAGAAACTTTACAGCGAAGATTAGCAGAAATATCTGACGAATATGGACAGCTGCTTGAAACCTTGTCAGAGGAAGAAAAAGAGCAAAGCTATGTGAATGAAGATGGAACAAAATGGGTGAATGCTGAAGTGAAAAAACAAGTAAAACCACTTATTGCCATAAACAAGACGACACCTTTAGAATCTGATAGTATAGAAAATAAACTTATCAAAGTGTCTCTTCTTATTGATGAAGAAAAAAGCAAGAAAAAGGAGCTTAAACAAAAACAAGAACTGCTTCTTGATGACACCATAGCATCAATCAAGCAGATAGATGATGCAACAGCCACCAACCTGCTTCGCACTAAATGGATCGAACCGCTCGTTTCTTCTATAGAACGTATGCCCAATGAGGTTGTGCAAGAGTTGGAAAGTAAAGTGCATCAACTTGCCGCTAAGTATGCCACTACTTATCAAGACATTGCCAACCGTATCGCAACCTCGGAGAGCAAACTTTATCATCTTATTGGAGAACTCATTGGGAATGAAGTCGATGCACTGGGCTTAACAGCCTTTCGGGACACACTTACTAAAGAATAAAATCATTGAATGATCAGATGGACAACAATATAAAAATAGCAACAGATAATGGCTCTGGCAGTTTGTTTGATAAGATTGTTTCACTTATCGAGCAGGCAAGAGCAAGAGTGGCTACTGCTGTAAACACCGCAGAAGTCTATACAAAGTTTCACATCGGACAATTCATTATCGAGAATGAGCAAGGTGGATTGGAACGTGCCGCCTATGGGAAAGCTGTACTAAAAGACTTGTCCCTAAAACTGACCAAACGATTTGGTAATGGTTGGTCGGTTGAAAATCTCACGCTCTTTCGCAAGTTCTACCTTACCTATTCTTCTCATAGCAATGGTGAAACGAAAATCGTAAACAGTGTTTGCGAAATTGGGGAAGTCGAAAAGGGTAAGCCTTGTTTATCCAATTCAACCATTGTCAGAAGTGCAATTGACACTACTCCATCTTTCCGATTATCATGGTCGCATTATCTTGTATTGATGCGTATCAAAGACGAGAAAGCTCGATCTTTCTACGAAATAGAATGTACGCAGCAAAATTGGAGCGTACGCCAGCTACAAAGACAATACAACTCCAGCCTTTACGAACGCCTGGCTTTGAGTCGCAACAAAGCCGAAGTGATACGTTTGGCTACTGAGGGGCAGACCATAGAGAAGTCTGCGGATGTGATCAAGAACCCTCTTTCTTTGGAGTTTCTTGGATTGAAACCCGATGAGAGTTACAGCGAGTCGAAACTCGAAGGGGCTATCATCAGCCGTATGAAAGACTTCTTACTTGAAATGGGCAAGGGATTTCTCTTTGAAGCCCGTCAAAAGCGTTTTACTTTTGAAGAAGAGTTCTTCTATGTTGACTTGGTGCTGTATAATCGGCTCTTGCAATGTTACTGTTTGATCGATTTCAAGATAGACAAACTCACACATCAAGACTTGGGACAGATGCAGATGTATGTCAACTATTTCGATCGCTACGTGAAGCAAGCATTTGAAAAACCCACTATCGGTATCTTGATATGCCGTGAGAAGAAAGACGCTTTGGTGGAACTAACCCTACCCAAGAATGCCAATATCTATGCCACGGAGTATCAGCTCTATCTGCCCGACAAGCAGTTGCTTGAAAGCAAACTGAAAGAATGGATTGATGAGTATGAAGAAGACGACAATATTACAGAATAGGAACTACTATGGATAAGAAAAATAAGAACGTACCACTAATCAGATTTAAAGGATTTGAGGAGGAATGGGAAGAAATCCGACTTGGTGATTTTGGCGATTTTAAATCAAATGGAGTTGATAAAACTGTCAAGGAAAAAGAATTGCCAATCAACTTGCTGAATTATATGGATGTTTATAATCAGCGTCATATTTCAGTTGAAAATTGTAACGAATTAATGCAAGTTACGGCGACAGACAGACAAATAAAAGAAAACAATGTTGTTGATGGTGATGTATTCTTTACCCCATCTTCTGAAACTCCTGAAGATATTGGACATGTGTCAGTGATTGAAGAAACCTTACCAAATACATGTTATTCATATCATTTAATGCGTTATCGTCCAAAAGAAAACGTCTTTTATAAAATTTTTCCGAAGTATTCTTTTGCCTCAGATTATATGCGTAAACAACTTGTGTTTGAAGCTCAAGGAGTACAGAGATTTGTACTCAGCAAGGATAGTTTTGAAAATCTTGTTGCTAAGAAGCCGTCTATCTCTGAACAACAGAAGATAGGCTCATTCTTTAAGGAATTGGATGACCTAATCGGCGCCAAAGAGGAAGAGTTGCAAAAACTCCGTCAACTCAAGTCGGCATTGCTTGACGCAATGTTTCCAAATGGAGACTCAGAAAACACAACAGGTGTTAATAGGGGGGGGGGGCAAATGTTAAATAATATTATAACCAACTATCCTCAATTGGCAGTTCGCTCCCATTCTGCCAATACTCCACGTCTGCGATTCCGTGGATTCACGGCACCGTGGGAAAAGAAGAAATTGTCTACTGAATGTAACTTCTCAAAAGGTAGAGGTTATTCCAAATCTGACATTCAAAGTTCTGGTATTCCCTTACTTCTTTATGGCACTATGTATACCGATTATAAAACCGCCATAAATGGAAAGGCCACTCTGCTTTGCCCCCTTTGGCCAAACAGGATTTGCTCACCTTGGCCATAATATGATTGACCCTTGTAAAGTCCTGGTGCAGGGGTCAATTTTATTTTACCCTTTTAGATACTCTGGCTTTTCTTAGCCCTTAACTTACGCATACTTTCGCCATATAATTCTATGGTATGCGCCGTATGAATGATTCGGTCAAGGATGGCGTCGGCTATTGTCGGATCACCAACCATGTCATACCAGTTGGACGATGGGTACTGCGAGGTTATGATAGTGGATTTCCTTTCATGCCTGTCCTCAATAATTTCGAGCAGGATGGGACGTTCCCTGGCATCAAGAGGTACAATGAACAGGTCGTCAAGGATGAGTAACTGGCAACGCTCAATCTTCTTGAGCTCAGTTTCAAGTGTACCTTTGACTTTGGCAACCTTCAGTGCGCCAAGCAGTTTGGGTGCATTGGCATAGAAAGTGCGGAATCCCCTTTTGCATGCCTCGTGGCCGAGGGCACATGCCAGATAGCTTTTCCCCGTACCTGAAGAGCCGGTAATGAAGAGGTTCTGCCCCTTATGTACAAAGTCAAGGGTGGCGAGGCGTTCCATCTGATTGCGCTCAAGGCCCCGGTTTGTGGCATAGTCAATCTGTTCGAGATAGGCCTTGTATCGGAACGCCGCATTCCTGGTAAGCCGCACTATGGCAGCCTGGGCACGGTAATCCCATTCACGTGCAAGGAGCATGGAAAGGAAGGTGTCCGCGGTCATGGACTGTGGAGTGGTGCCGGCAAGGCTTTCCCTGAAAGCCTCCGCCATACCGTGTAATTTCATGCGGCCCATCAAATCCAGTGATATGGTGTTCTGGTCCTGTTGTCCCGTTACGGGAGCTGTCTTATCATTTATTTCCATAATTTTAGCTTTATTGTTCCTGTTTGTCTTTTCTGTAATAGTCACGTCCACGTATGTTCTTGTGGGTCAGTGGTATCGGGGATGTCATGTCAGGCTGTATCCTCCCGTCCTCATCAGGAAGGAAATCCGCGTCTTCTCCCAGTTCAAGCACCTCCCGTAAGGCCTGATACCCGTATTGCAGCTTCTGTTCCGCGCAGGCGCAGGCAGCGACCAGACGGTCACGGCCGTATTTTTTCTCCAGCGTCAGTATGCCCCGGCAGGATCTGAACGCTTTTGGAGGATATTGCATGACACGCTCCACTTCCCGGAGATAATTCAATACGATATTGTCCATTTCCGAGGCACGTCGGAAGAGTTCCTCAAGATCCTTGTCATAAGGGCCATAGTGCCCCGGCAGGTTGTGCTCCTTTTTCCATGAATAAGCGTAGGGGACGTCACTGCGGTCATGGGCGGCGACAAGGTTCATGCCACAGTAGATTTCCACCGTGTCGGCATCGTAGAGGATCGTCACGCGTTTCCCCACATGTTCCTTGGGAACACTGTAATGGTGCTTGAACAGCGATACGTAGGAGTTCCTGCCGACAGTCATCAGCTTTTTCTCTTTCATGACGTAGCGTTTCAGTGGAAGCGGGCGGAGGTAGTCCTTCTCACCGCGCAGGAACATCTCCTTGCGTGACGCCTCCCGGCCGGCCATCACCTTTTCGTTGAAATCAAGCAGGGAAATGCGGATGGCGGTATTGAGTCCGTCCAGGCTGGAGAATATCATCCCCTCTATGTCAAGGTAAACGGAACGGTAGAGAAGCTTCACGGTGTTCTCAACCAGGGCCTTGTCCTTGGGGTGGCGTACACGGGCAGGATAGACCGCACAGCCGTAATGCTCGGCAAAGGCGGCGAAATCGTCATTGATGACCGGCTCGTTACGGTCGCTCCGTGTGACGGCCGCTTTCAGATTGTCGGGAACGATGGCTGCCGGGACACCCTCAAAATATTGCATGGCGTTCTCACATCCCCTTATCAGGTCTTCCTTGCGTTGTGACCATACGGCCTCACAGTAGGTGTAATGACTGAACGGCAGGACAGCGACAAAAACCTCGGCCTTCTTCGTCTCGCCTGTCATCCCATCGACAACTTCAAGCCTGTCACCGGCAAAATCAACATACATCTGGTCTGCGGCATAGTGCTCGACATGGCCGACGACCTTGATGTGGAACTTGTACTGGCGGACTGCCCGCTTGAAGGAAGACAGCTGAAGACCGTCAGGATACTCGGAATGATACTCATTGAAAAGTTTCCTGACACTCATCCCTTTACGTGTCAGGCGGGATACATATCCGGGAAGCAAAGCCTCCAATTCAATCCTTTTGGAAGAAGGCTCCCGACGTCGGGATTCCGTACCGCCAAACATCTCATGCAACTGCTCCTCGGAAAGGGAGAGAAGCTGATCGATGCTTTTCCCACTTGAAAGGAACAGGCGGACATACTTGCGGACAGTGTTACGGGAAGTATGGAACGTGGATGCCGTTTCCTTGATACCCATCCCTGCCGCATAACATCTTAAAATGTTCTTGATTCTTTTATTCATTTGCATAGATTTTATTATTACCCCTTACACCAGGACTCGGGGTCTCAAATCTACACAAAAAACTCTAACGACACTTGTACTAAGTGGTTAATGTTATTTGGGCCAAAAGGGTCAATCATATTATGGCCAAGGTGAGCAAATCCTGTTTGGCCAAAAGGGGCAAAGCAGAGTGGCTTTTCCACTAATGACCGATTTGGGTTAAAACAGTATATGGTGCTGTTAGCAAAGAGACTGCAGAAACACAGTTAGACACACTCGAGAGCAAGTGGGGAGAAATGTATCCCATCGTTATAAAATCATGGCGTGACAACTGGGAACGACTCACGGAATACTTCCAGTATACACCTGCTATACGTAAGTTGATATACCACTAACACCGTTGAAGGATACCATAGACAAGTACGTAAGGTAACAAAGAACAAAGGCGTCTTCCCGTCCGATACTTCTTTCGAAAAGCTTGTGTATCTGGCATACCGGAACATACGTGAGAAGTGGACTATGCCACTTGCCAACTGGTCTCAGATATCACAGCAATTAGCAACTCTTACAAACACCCATTAAGAAATTGCACTTCTATCTTGAATGTTTACTTTTGCTAGAACCAAGCCGATGCGGCTAAAGATGTAGTATTAGCAACAATATGCAAGAGTGTGCAGATTAGTAACGTTGGTGTCTTATGGTATGAGTAACTGAAGACGATGCTCATTAAAAACGCGTAAATCACAGCCGTAACATTAGAAGCCATCGAAGCCTCTGGGGCCAAGTTGCAATGGACTAATGAAAATAACAAAGAAGTAGCAACAATAGCCGTCTTAGGCGTGTACCTCGTTAATAATCCTCTAAGAAATACACCACGGAAAATGAACTCTTCTACAATAGGACCTGCCAATGTTATAGAGAGTAACATTAACGCCGTATAACTTTTTGGGGGTTCAGCACCCATATCACCTGCTCCTATAAAATACAAGATTGCTTTGTAGATAAGTTCTAACAGCAATATAGCTAAAAGAGGATATATTATGGCCTTTGGTGGGGGAAAGGGGGATGCTCTTAGTAATTTATGTCGTTTCTTCCAATTTACGCCGTAGAAGGCTATAGCAGTCAGTACAAACATAATTGCATACATCAATATATTAGATATTTCATTAGAGATGTCTGCAATTGCACATACAGCTATGCTAGATATGATTAAAAAAAGAATGACGCATTGATATATTCTATTGGGGTAGTGTAAGTTGAACTGTGTCAAGACCATTTTTCTTATTACATTAACCTCAGATGGGAGACACGATTTCCAATCGTGTTTTCCAGATGAGGGGCCTT
>SKEL01001496.1_pt1 | contig 12158 bp, 9 predicted proteins | sample 4826741 | NCBI WGS metagenome assembly SKEL01 (sample SAMN11008810, study PRJNA524170) | human gut metagenome | biome: Human fecal sample; material: Feces; isolation source: fecal sample from pouch patient p33 | host: Homo sapiens | place: Israel: Tel-Aviv | collected 2016-03-22
ATATATTTATCATGATATCGAAACAAATAAAAGAGTTATATATTTCGAAAAAATATGAAAACAAATCAGATAAAAAGGAAGACCGGAATGTATGAACGGGTGAGGGCATATGTGAAAAAATACCATATGCTGCAGGAAAAAGATCATGTAATTGCAGGCGTATCGGGAGGTGCAGACTCCGTATGCCTTCTTTTCATGCTTGTAAAACTTCAAAAGGAAATGCGGTTTGGGTTGACGGTAGTGCATATTCATCACGGACTTCGCGGAGAAAGTGCGGATGCAGATGAGAATTACGTCAGAGCCCTTTGTGAGAAGCTGGATGTTGAACTTCTGGCTTTTCATGAAGATGTCGGAAGATATGCGAAAGAACAGAAGCTGACGCTCGAAGAGGCAGGAAGGAATGTCAGAAGACATATATTCGAAGAAGTCTGTCACAGGAAAAACGGAACGAGGATCGCGCTGGCGCATCATCAGAATGACAATGCGGAGACACTTCTGTGGAATTTAAGCCGTGGATGTGGTCTTAAAGGGATCGGCGGGATCAGTCCGGTTGACGGAAAGTATATCCGGCCGCTTCTGGGGGTAAGAAGACAGGAAATCGAAGAATATTTAAAAGAAAATAATATAGACTATTGTACCGATGAGACGAATCTGGAAGACCATTATACAAGGAATCGTCTTAGAAATCATGTGATCCCATACCTGGAACGAGAGATTAATCCAAGAGCTGTTTCACATATGGCGGATACGATGGAGCAAATGCGGACAGTGTGGGCATTTATGGAAGAGGAAGTGGAAAAATGCAGAAAATACTGCGTGAAACCCAAACAAGATAAAGCAGATGGAGTAGTGATCCTGGAAGAGGGTTTCCGAAGTGTAAATGAGACTGTCCGGACGTTTCTGATCCATGAACTGTTGTGCGAAACGGCAGGACGCAAAAAAGATATTGAACAGATCCACGTAAAACTGGTGGAAGAACTGATGGAACATCAGACCGGACGGAAGATTATGCTGCCTTATGAGATGACCGGGGAAAGGTGTTACGAAGGAATCTGGCTTCATAAAGTGAAGGATAAAGAAAAATCCGGAGAAAATTCTAAGCCGCCGGTACAGATGCGCATACTGGAACGAACACCACAAACCAGTGTATTTCCTAAAAAAACCTACACGAAATGGTTTGACTATGATATAATTAAGAGCACTGTAAAAATAAGACATAAGCAGCCTGGAGACTATATTACGATTGACAAAAACGGCAGTACACAGAGCCTGAAAAAGTATTTTGTCAATGTGAAAGTCCCGAGAGAAGACAGGGAGAAGATCTGGCTGGCAGCAGACGGCAGCCACATCCTGTGGATCATCGGATACAGACAGAACCAGGCATATCAGGTTACAGATAAAACCAGAAGAATTCTGGAAATAGAATTTAACGGAGGAGAAGAAGATGGCAGAGAAAGTAAAAGTATTAGTTCCTGAAGAGGATGTTGCAAAGAGAATCAAAGAGCTTGGCGAACAGATCAGCAAAGATTATGCCGGAAAGCAGGTACATCTGATCTGTGTATTGAAGGGTGGCGTATTCTTCATGTGCGAACTGGCGAAGAGAATCACCGTTCCGGTATCAATGGACTTTATGAGTGTCAGCAGCTACGGTGACGGAACGAAGTCAAGCGGTGTTGTTAAGATCGCAAAAGACTTAGATGAGACACTGGAAGGAAAAAATGTACTGATCGTGGAGGATATTATTGACTCCGGAAGAACATTATATTATCTGATGGATATCCTGTCTAAGAGAAATCCAAAGAGCATGAAGCTTTGTACGCTTCTGGACAAACCGGAAAGAAGAGTAAAAGATGTAAAAGTAGATTATGTCGGATTCAATATCCCGGACGAATTTGTTGTGGGATATGGTCTGGATTACGCTCAGAGATATAGAAACCTTCCGTTTATCGGAGTAGTAGAGGGCGTAGAATAGGCGCGTCACAAGAAAGGAGCCTGAAAATTGAATAATAAGAAAGCGAGAGGACTGAACGGTGCTGTATTCCTGGTGTTTGTCGTATTTTTGTTCGCAGCACTGTGGTTTACCAATCAGTTCGATCAACGAGAAAAAGAGATTACCTGGAAGAATTTCCAACAGTTGATTCAAGATGACAAGATCGAGTCGGTAGAAGTGAATCAGAATAAGAGTGTTCCGACGGGACGTGTAGAGATTACGTTGAAGGGAGACGACGATTCCGATAAGATCAGATATCTGTATGTTTCTGATGTTAACGAGATCCAGAATTATCTGAAAGAACAGAATGTGGAGTATACGATGCCGGATATCCCGCAGGACAGCTGGGCAGCAACCACATTTCTGCCGGTTATTCTTACACTGGGCGGAGTTTTCCTGCTCTTCGGTCTGATGAACCGGCAGGGCGGCGGTGCGAATTCGAAAGCAATGAATTTTGGAAAGAGCCGTGCAAGACTGAGTACAGACCGTGACAAGAAAGTGACATTTGCCCAGGTGGCAGGTCTGGAAGAAGAGAAAGAGGAACTGGAGGAGATTGTTGATTTCCTGAAATCTCCGAAGAAATATATCCAGGTGGGAGCAAGAATCCCGAAAGGCGTGTTGCTGGTAGGCCCTCCGGGAACCGGTAAGACACTGCTTGCGAAGGCAGTTGCTGGAGAAGCGGGAGTTCCGTTCTTTACGATCTCCGGTTCGGATTTTGTGGAAATGTTTGTCGGTGTCGGTGCATCCCGTGTCAGAGACCTGTTCGAGGAGGCTAAGAAGAATGCACCTTGTATCATCTTTATCGATGAGATCGATGCAGTTGCAAGACGCCGTGGAACCGGAATGGGCGGCGGACATGACGAGCGTGAGCAGACACTGAACCAGTTACTTGTAGAGATGGATGGTTTTGGTGTCAATGAAGGTATCATCGTGATGGCTGCAACCAACCGAGTAGACATCCTTGATCCGGCAATCCTTCGTCCGGGACGATTCGACCGCAAGGTTATGGTTGGAAGACCTGATATCAAAGGGCGTGAGGAGATCCTTAAGGTTCATGCGAAAGGCAAACCACTGAGTGAGGAGATCAATCTGCAGCAGATCGCACAGACAACAGCAGGATTTACAGGTGCAGATCTGGAAAATCTTCTGAACGAGGCAGCAATTCTTGCAGCGAAGGATAACAGAGTATTCTTAAAACAGGATGATATTAAGAAAGCATTTGTAAAAGTCGGAATCGGTGCAGAGAAGAAGAGCCGTGTCATTTCCGAAAAAGAGAAGAGAATCACAGCATTTCATGAAGCAGGGCATGCAATCCTGTTCCATGTACTCCCGGATGTGGGACCTGTATACAGTGTCTCGATCATCCCGACAGGAAGTGCGGGAGGATATACGATGCCGCTTCCGGAAAAGGATGAGATGTTTAATACAAAAGGAAAGATGCTTCAGGATATTACGGTATCACTCGGCGGACGTGTAGCCGAAGAAGAAGTATTTGATGATATCACAACCGGTGCATCCCAGGATATCAAACAGGCAACCGGTCTGGCAAAATCCATGGTTACAAAGTTCGGTATGTCGGAAGCAGTCGGGCTGATCAACTATGATGATGACAACAATGAGGTGTTCATCGGACGTGATCTGGCGCATACAGCAAGAGGCTACGGAGAGGGTGTGGCTACTGTAATCGACCAGGAAGTAAAGAGAATTATTGATGAATGTTATGACAGAGCAAGACATATCATTAGAAAATATGACGATGTTCTGCATACATGCGCAGACCTTCTGCTGGAAAAAGAAAAGATTTCCCGGGAAGAATTTGAAGCGCTGTTTCCGGAAGATGTATCGGAGGACTAGGAGGAAGAGCTTTCCTTTCCGGAAACAAAAAATGAGAGAGGTGTTAGTTATATGAATAAGGCGGCTTTATTTTGCGATGGAACAGAAGGGTATGTATATCCCCCTGAACCGAAGGAGAATGAACTGGTAACGTTCCGGTTCCGTACGGCGAAGGATGATGCAGACAGAGTAGGGCTTGTGACATCGGCTGACACATATGTAATGGAAAAAGAATGCACACAGGGAGAATTTGATTATTATACGTTTGAAGTGCGTCTGGGGGCAGAGCCTTTCAGATATTGTTTCGAAGTGCAGTCTGGAACAGAAAAATATTATTATGGACGATGTGGAATCTCTCGCGAGATCCTGGAGTATTATAACTTTGTTGTAGTACCCGGATTTTCCACACCGGACTGGGCAAAGGGAGCGGTTATGTATCAGATATTTACAGACCGCTTTTATAACGGAGATAAGTCAAATGATGTAGAGACGAACGAGTATTACTATATCGGAGATTATTCCCGGAGAGTAACGAACTGGGATAAATATCCGGCGAACATGGGGGTAAGAGAATTCTACGGCGGGGATCTGCAGGGAGTCATGGATAAACTTGATTATCTGCAGGCGCTGGGTGTAGAAGTTGTATATTTTAATCCATTATTTGTGTCACCGTCGAACCATAAATACGATATCCAGGATTATGATTATATTGATCCGCATTATGGGAAGATCGTAGATGACGGAGGTGAGGTGCTTCCGGATGGTGTGACGGACAACAGTCAGGCAACGAAGTATAAAAAACGCACGACAGGTCTTAAGAACCTGGAAGCAAGTAATGAGTTGTTCATTAAGCTGGTAGAAGAATTACACCGTCGTGGTATGAAAGTGATTTTGGACGGCGTATTCAACCATTGCGGTTCTTTCAATAAGTGGATGGACCGTGAGAGAATATACGAAGGCGAAAAAGATTATGAACCGGGTGCTTATATATCGGCAGACAGTCCGTACAGAAGCTACTTCCGTTTCTTCAAAGAAGGACCGGAGAACTGGCCGTATAATGGTAATTATGATGGCTGGTGGGGACATGATACTTTGCCGAAACTGAATTATGAAGATTCTGTAAAGCTGGAAAATTATATCTTATATATCGGGCGGAAATGGGTATCACCGCCGTATAATGTAGATGGATGGCGTCTGGATGTGGCAGCAGATCTGGGACGCAGCAATGAATATAACCATGATTTCTGGAAGAAATTCAGAACAGCCGTGAAAGATGCGAATCCGAATGCACTGATCCTTGCGGAACATTACGGGGATCCGAGCGACTGGCTTAAAGGTGACGAGTGGGATACCGTCATGAACTATGATGCATTCATGGAGCCGATCACATGGTTTCTGACAGGAATGGAAAAGCACAGTGATGAGGCTAGAGAAGAACTTCTCGGTAACATCGATAACTTTATCGGGTCGATGGCACACCATATGTCGAATATGCTGACCCCTTCACTGCAGGTAGCGATGAACGAACTTTCGAACCATGATCATTCGAGATTCCTTACGAGAACGAACCACATGGTTGGCCGTGTAGAACATCTGGGACCGGAAGCCGCAAATGAATATGTAAATAAAGCGGTTATGCGTGAAGCGGTCGTCATGCAGATGACATGGGTCGGAGCACCGACCATATATTATGGTGATGAGGCGGGCGTCTGTGGATTCACGGATCCGGATAACAGAAGGACCTATCCGTGGGGACGTGAAGACCATGAACTGATTGCGTTTCACAAAGAAGCGATTCGCATCCACAAAGAGCATCCGGCACTTAGAACCGGTTCTCTGAAGATTCTTAGCGGAGAAGAGAATGTCCTGTCTTATGCAAGGTTCAAAGGCAATGACCGGATCGTCATCGTGATCAATAACCGCAGCGAACGTACGGAAGTGAAAGTTCCTGTATGGGAGGCTGAGATTCCGGCGAAATGTCGTATGAAACGTCTGCTGTATTCTTACAAAGACGGATATACAACAGAGTATGAGGAATATCTGGTGGAAGATGGTGAAGTGGTTGCAAATATGGGACCGCATTCGGCATTGGTGCTGGGAATGCGGAATGAAGAGGAGCATGACTGGCTGTATATCCTGTAGAGTGGAGATAAAAAAGATTACCGGAAAAGGAACTGTCCTTTCCGATAATCTTTTTTTATACCTGAGTATGCAAAAAATGGAGTTGCCTGCGGCAGGTTCTCTGCGTTATTTTGTAAGAACTTCTACTCCGTCTTCTTTGATAAGAACCATATATTCAATCTGGGCAGAAAGACCGTCATCATCTGTATAAACGGTCCAGCCGTTGTCTTCATCTACATAGAATTCCGGAGATCCCTGATTGATCATTGGTTCAATCGTGAACATCATACCTGGGACCAGAACCATCTCGCTGCCCTTTGGAGTAACATAACTTACAAATGGTTCCTCATGGAATTCCAGACCGATTCCATGACCGCCGATCTCTTCTACGACAGAATATCCGTTTTCCTGTGCGTGGGAATTGATCGCATAAGCAATGTCTCCGAGATGTCCCCATGGTTTTGCAGCTTTGAGGCCGAGTTCCACGCACTCTTTTGTGACACGGACGATACGTTCTGCTTCCGGAGATACCTCACCGATCGTGAACATACGGGATGCATCGGAAAAATAGCCGTTTAAGATAGTAGATACATCAACATTGATGATATCGCCATCGATCAGGATCTCGTGTTCACTTGGGATGCCGTGGCAGATAACGTTGTTGATAGAAGTGCACACGCTTTTTGGGAATCCTTCATAATTCAGAGGCGCAGGAATCCCGCCATGCTCTGTTGTAAAATCATACACCAGTTTATCAATCTCGGCAGTGCTCATTCCTGCGTGAATATGAGCAGCTACATGATCGAGAACTGCGGTGTTCAACGCTGCACTTTTTTTAATCATTTCAATCTGTTCCGGTGTTTTCAGTAATGAACGGTCAGGAACGATCTGACCTTTGGACGCAAGTGTCCATAATTTTATATCTAATTTATCCACAATACTACCTGCTTTCTACACAAATTTTCCACATGTATTATAACACGTTTTTGAAAAAGAGACAGGGGAATTTTTGTCAACAGGAGTGAGCCGGATGAAAAAACATCTGTCTCGTATTGTCTCGGCTATAAAAATAAGTTATAATTTTACTGGTATTGTATACAGAAAGTGGGTAAGCTCATAGGTAGGACTTTTCTAAACCGGAAATTCTATATGGTGCAGAATAAACGAATACACAGGCAATATAGAAAGGAGCAGATATATGTTAAGAATTGGAATGCTTACAAGTGGCGGCGACTGCCAGGCACTGAATGCAGCAATGAGAGGCGTCGTAAAGGGGCTTGTTTCAAAAAGGGATGATGTAGAGATTTATGGATTTCAGGATGGATATAAGGGTTTGATCTATTCGAATTTTAAGATGCTTACGTCAAAAGATTTTTCGGGAATCCTGACACTTGGCGGAACGATCCTGGGAACATCCAGACAGCCGTTTAAGTTGATGAGAGTACCGGATAAGGACGGAATTGACAAAGTAGAGGCGATGAAACACACATATCACAAGTTGAATCTGGACTGCCTGGTAATTCTGGGAGGGAATGGAACACACAAATCAGCCAATATGCTGAGAGAAGAAGGACTTAATGTGGTAACACTCCCGAAGACGATCGATAATGATCTCTGGGGAACAGATATGACGTTCGGATTCCAGAGTGCAGTAGACATTGCAACAGATACGATTGATAAGATCCATACAACAGCGACATCTCACAGCCGTGTATTTATCGTGGAAGTAATGGGACATAAAGTAGGATGGGTCACACTTCATGCAGGAATTGCCGGTGGTGCCGATATTATTCTTCTTCCGGAGATGCCATACGATATCAATTCAGTGGTTAACGCAATTGAAAAACGTGGCAAAGCAGGGAAGAGATTTACAATTATTGCTGTTGCCGAAGGTGCAATTTCAAAAGAAGATGCAGCACTCTCAAAGAAAGAATTAAAAGAGAAAAAAGCAAAGAAGAAATATCCTTCTGTTGCATATGAACTTGCCGAGAAGATTCAGGAAAAGACAGATAAAGAAGTAAGGATCACAGTTCCCGGACATACACAAAGAGGCGGCTCTCCGTGTGCATATGACCGTGTACTTGCAACAAGACTTGGTGCAGAAGCTTCGAGAGCAATTTTGGAAGGTGATTTCGGATGTATGGTAGGGACTAGAAATCAGGAGATTATCCGCGTGCCATTGTCAGAAGTTGCCGGAAAACTAAAATATGTAGATCCCAAAGCATCGATCATTGACGAGGCAAAGACCATTGGTATCAGCTTCGGTGATGAATAGATGCGGAGACTGAGCAGGATCTCCATTTAGACAAGGAGTGTAAAGAATGTCATATACGGCATTATACCGTAAGTTTCGTCCGGATGAATTCGAAGATGTAAAAGGACAGGATGCGATCGTCCGGACATTGAAGAACCAGATCAATGCAGATCGTATCGGACATGCATATTTGTTCTGCGGGACCAGAGGAACCGGAAAGACAACCGTTGCGAAGATATTTGCGAAAGCAGTCAACTGCGAACATCCGGTAGATGGAAGCCCGTGCGGGGAGTGCGCAATGTGCCGGTCGATCGCAGCTGGTACATCGATGAATGTGATCGAGATTGATGCGGCATCTAATAATGGTGTGGACAACATCCGTGAGATCCGTGAAGAGGTCACATATCGCCCGACAGAAGGGAAATATAAAGTATATATTATTGATGAGGTGCATATGCTGTCGATCGGCGCATTCAATGCATTGTTAAAAACATTGGAAGAACCTCCGGAATATGTTATATTTATTCTTGCGACAACGGAGGCACACAAGATTCCGATTACGATCTTGAGCCGATGCCAGCGATATGATTTTAAAAGAATTTCCATTGAGACGATCGCAGCGAGATTGCGTGAACTGATCGATAAAGAAGGATGGGATGTGGAAGATAAGGCGGTCCGCTATATCGCAAAGATGGCGGATGGTTCTATGAGGGATTCACTGAGCCTTCTGGATCAGTGTGCGGCATTCTATATGAATGAGACACTGACATATGATCATGTACTGGAAGTGCTGGGAGCGGTGGATACGGAAGTATTCAGCCGGCTGTTAAGACAGCTGCTTGCGATGGATGTACATCAGGTGATCGAGACGGTAGATGAGCTGGTAATGCAGGGAAGAGAATTGTCTCAGCTGGCGGCAGATTTCACATGGTATCTGAGGAATCTGCTTCTGGTGAAGAGCTCGGATGATATGGAAGATGTACTGGATGTATCATCGGAGAATCTGGCACTGTTAAAAGAAGAAGCACAGATGATTGACAGTGATACACTGATCCGCTACATCCGCATTTTTTCGGATCTGACGAATCAGTTGAAATATGCGACACAGAAGAGGGTTCTGCTGGAAGTAACCCTGATCAAATTATGCCGTCCGGTAATGGATCAGAATAAGGACGCCCTGCTGGACCGCATCCGTGCGATTGAAAAACAGCTGGAGGACGGAGCGTGGGAAGCACCGGTCAGGGAGCGTGTTGTGTATGCATCCGATGCAAAAGAAGCAGCGGCACCGAAGCCGAAACCGGAACTTCCGCAGGCATTAAATGAAGACGTGAAAGCGGTGGCAAAAGATTTCCGGATGATCATCAATGAGGCTTCCCCGATGCTCCGCACATATCTGAAAAAAGCGAGATTAAGTGCCGGAGAAGGCAACCGGCTTCTGATCGTGCTGCCGGATGAACTGAGTGCCAGTGCAGTTGCGACGCCGGATCACAAAGAAGAGATCCAGTCGTTGATCGAGCAGAAGATCGGTAAAAAAGTAGAGATAGACGTCCGTCAGATGGAGGCAGGACGCAGATTCGAGGATCACTTTGTGGATCTGGAGAATCTGATCAATATGGAAATTACTGTAGAAGACGAATAGGAGGATATTATCATGGCAAAAAGAGGAGGATTCCCAGGAGGCGGAATGCCGGGAAATATGGCAAATCTGATGAAACAGGCACAGAAGATGCAGCGTCAGATGGAAGAACAGGCAAAGGAAATGGAGACAAAAGAATTCAGTGCAACTGCAGGCGGTGGTGCTGTTGAAGTAACTGTATCCGGAAGCAAGAAGATATTAAAAGTAAAACTGGATGAAGAAGTAGTAGATCCGGATGATGTAGAGATGCTGGAAGATCTGCTTGTGGCAGCAGTCAATGAAGCACTGGAGAAAGTAGACGCAGAGACAACTTCTGCAATGTCTAAGTTTACCGGCGGCATGGGTGGCGGAATGCCGGGATTATTCTAAGAGAAGATCCGGAAAGAATGATTCTTACAGGGAGTTAAAAAATTATGGATTATTACAGTAATCAGATGAGCAAATTGATTGAGGAACTGTCATGCCTTCCGGGAATCGGAGCAAAATCTGCGGCAAGACTTGCGTTCCATTTGATTCATATGCCGGTTGATGATGTAAAAAGACTGGCTTCTACGATGGTGGAAGCCAGAGAGAATATAAAATATTGCAAAGAATGTTATACACTTACCGATCAGGAACTGTGCCCGATCTGCAGTAACAGTAACCGTGATCATCAGACGATCATGGTGGTTGAGAATACAAGAGATCTTGCGGCATATGAAAAGACAGGGAAATATAATGGTGTGTATCATGTGCTTCATGGTGCAATCTCTCCGATGCTTGGGATAGGTCCGGAAGATATCAAATTAAAGGAACTGATCGGGCGTCTGCAGGGAGATGTAAAAGAAGTGATCATTGCAACGAATTCGAGTCTGGAAGGTGAGACTACAGCGATGTATATCAGTAAGCTGATCAAACCGACGGGAATTAAAGTAAGCAGAATTGCAAGCGGCGTTCCGGTCGGAGGAGATCTGGAGTATATCGATGAAGTGACGCTTCTCCGGGCACTTGAAGGAAGGACAGAACTGTAGAGTGTTTGTCCCCGCCAGAGGTGAGAGAATGAAGAAAAAGGTTACATCAACAGATATTGCCCATGCTGCCGGAGTATCACAATCTACGGTTTCTATGATCCTGAACAAAAAATATGATGTGTCATTTGCCAAAGAGACTGTGGAAAAAGTAGAAAATGCTGCAAAAGAGCTGGGATACGTCCCGCCGAAACGGAAAACGAGGAAGGGGACAAAAAGAGAGAAACTTCTGGTTGTATTCTGCCCCAATCTGACGAATCCGTATTATGTTATGCTGCTGCAGGGAATCGAGGCGCATGCAAAAGAAAAAGGATTTGGTCTTTTTGTATGTAATACACAGAGAGATCTCCGGATGGAAGAACGCTATCTGAAAATGATGTGGCAGTTACGGCCGCTGGGGATTATCTACACCTGTAATCCGAGCCATTGCTTTATGGATCTAGTGGGAGAGATTGCAGAACAGATACCGGTTGCGATCGTAAATAACCAGAATGAAAAGATGAATGTAGATGCAGTGGAACTTGATAATTCAAAACTTGGAAGAGTGATGGCGAAGCATCTGCTGGAATTAGGTCACAGAAAGGTTGCATATATAGCACCGCCATTGACAGCAAGACAGAAACAACGTTCAAAACGGGTGGAAGGTTTCCTGAAAGAGTATGAAAAAGCCGGTCTGCGAGACCAGGTGATCATCAAGGCGGCAAAAGAAGAGATTGATCTTGATGTGGCACATATTGATTCCGAATATAAGATCGGATATGAACTGACGAAAGAGTTGTTGAATGAAACGACAGATGTGACAGCAATTGTCGGATTAAATGACATGATTGCATTTGGAGTCATGGATGCACTTCATGAGGCAAAGATAAAAGTGCCGGCCGATGTGTCCGTGATGGGATGTGATAACACACTGTTTGCCAGAATGCATAACATGAATCTGACGACGATCGAGCATTTTGTGACTTTTAAAGGAAGGGATGCATGTGATATTATAATGAAGAAGATAGCATCACATCATTCAGCGAATATGGAAACAGCACCGATCAGTACCTATCATGTGGAATATGAACCGCAGCTGATCGTCCGTGGAACAACAACGTATGCAAAAAATGCACGAAAAAAGAAAAATTAATTCTTTTGCGAAAATTATTATTAATAATTACTCAATTTTACAAACTGAAAATACATGTTAGATGTTAATGACCCTTATAAATGCGTAAAAATCGATAATAAAAAGAAAAAATCAAAAATAATGTTAACATTTCCATCAAAAATTTAAAAAAGTTTGATTAATAATTTGAAAATATTAACAAAGAA
>SKEL01002093.1_pt2 | contig 12158 bp, 10 predicted proteins | sample 4826741 | NCBI WGS metagenome assembly SKEL01 (sample SAMN11008810, study PRJNA524170) | human gut metagenome | biome: Human fecal sample; material: Feces; isolation source: fecal sample from pouch patient p33 | host: Homo sapiens | place: Israel: Tel-Aviv | collected 2016-03-22
CTATTGGGAAATGGCTGGGAGCCAATGATTCTGCTGACGCTGGCGGCAGCGGCATTTTTCGGACTGGTGCGCGGACTGGAAAGCCGGGTGAGAGTATATGAAGTGCTGTACTGGTTTCTGCTGATTCCATTGCTGGTGATCCTAGTGATTGCCTGTGCCGGCATAGAACCAAATGCATGGACACCAGTGGCAGCATCAACACTTCCGAATTTTATAAAAAGCAGTTATGTGAGTTTTTTGTTTTTCTCCGGAGCATCCTTATATGTGCTGTTTCTGAAAAGCTGTCAGAAAAAAGAACAGGCATATGCTGGCACACGGCATGCACTGCTTGTGGTACTGGGTCTGAATCTGGTAATCTATCTGATCCTGCTCGGCGTATTCCGCACAGAACTGCTGGCGCACCGCAGATGGCCGGTCATCGATCTCATGGCAGTGGTGAAACTGCCGGGAAACTTTCTGGAACGACAGGATGCACTGATGGTGGGAATCTGGTTTTTCTGTTTGTTTGCATTCCTGGATTCCATGCTGTATTATGCGGTGGATTTTTTCGCGGGAATCCTTTGTTTTCAGAGTAACCGATCGATACAGGCAAAAGAAGAAAAGGCAGAAAGCGGGATCGGACCGAGAACGGAACAGGTAGAAATGACAGCGGAAAATAAAACCAATACGAAAAAAATCGTGCTCACGGCAGTACTGGTGTGTGCAGCGGGATGCATCGGAAGTTTTCTGCTGCACAGGGAAGCTGCTGCCCAGCGGATATTTCACGCTTATTTGTATGGTGTACTGCCGTTGTTGTTGATTCTTCCGGTCTTTTGCGGAGGCAGAAAGCAAAAACAGGAGCGAATCAGAGGCGATAGCGGAAATGAAACATAGCCGCAGGCAGAGAAATTTTTGAAAGGCAGGGATGTGTGATGGAGGAGAAAGAAGAAAACTTATATCGGAGAAAGCGAAATATTATGCTGATCGGAATTACGTTCTGTATCGTGTTTTTTCTGAGTTTTCTGAGTGGCTGCGGTGTCAATGAACTGGAAAATCAGGCATTTCCGCTGGTGATGGGTGTGGAAGCACGGGAAAACGAAAGCTTTCAGCTCTACCTGGCCTATCCGGATCTGCTGAATGAAAACGCTTCGGAACATGCACTGGCTTCGGATGCCTACTGGGAGGGAACGGTGACGGATCTCTTTGCCGGAATGCGGGAAATGTCGGAAAACAGCAGCAAAAATCCGGATCTCAATCATTTGAAAGTGTTGCTGCTGAATCCGCAGGTGTTTGCATCTGATGCGGCTATGGAAGCGCTGCTTTCTTTTTTTGAAAAAAAGACGGATGCTGCCTGGAATACTTATGTATTGCTGACGGAGGAGCCGATGCAGGAAATTTTCACAGAGAAACTGCAGTTGCCGGAATGTATGGGAATCTATCTGGAAGATCTGCTGGAAGAGTGGGAACATGTGAAGCACAATTCTTTTGTGACAGTTGGTACACTGATGCAGCAGTTTTATGAGCGGAAGGGAACCGTGTGTATTCCAAAGGTTGTCCGTCAGGAAGAAAAGCTGGCGATCGGAGGATTTGCGATACTGGAACAGCTGCATCTTGCAGGAAATCTGTCACTGGAAGAGGGATATGAGGCACTTTTGCTGCAAAATAATCTGAAAAAATATGCGTTTTCCATGGCAGACGGAACCGGAGTTACGTTAGAACAGCTTCGGGTGCAGCGAGATATTGTATCAGAACAGAGGAAGGAACGATGGAATCGGTCAGAACCCTCCTATTTGTCGGATAGTGTAGAGTGTTTTGTGCTGTCCGAAGGCATAAACGAAGGTGAAACAGCAGGCGAGATGCGCCCGGTGGTACAGATTGTTGTAAATGGAAGAGTTGGTATCACAAACCGTCTGGAAGGGAGCACAGAGAGACAACAGCTGGAAGCCGCAGCAAAGCAGGAACTGGAAGAACGGCTGCAGGAGTTTGCTGAACATTGGCGGAAAGCCGGGACAGATGTGACAGATTCTTATGCATTGCTTCCGGGAAGCAATCGGGCGCTGTGGCATCAATATCGGGATGATGAAACACAGTATGTGGAAGATCTGATTTATGAAGTGCAGGTAAGATAAAAAAGAAAGGATTAGGGCATTTCGAATGTCCGCTTTACAAGACAGGGATCTATATCGCTGTATAATGTGGGAAAAAAAGGAAATACTCTGAATACAGAAAACAGGATTTTGACCAAGTGTGAACAGGATCTGGTAAGAACGGGAACGGTCAGGCATCCGGGAGAAAACAGGAGGAGTATGGCGATGAAAAAGAAAATTTTGGCGGTATGCCTGGCGGCGGCAGCCTGCGTACTGCTTTCCACAACAATACAGACAAAGAGTATGCAGCGGAATATGGCACAGAAAGTATTGCGTTTCCATGTGCTGGCAAACAGTGACAGCCGGGAAGATCAGGCATTGAAGCTGAAAGTGCGTGATCAGGTGGGAACGCTGATGGCAGAAAAGTTAAAGGATGCAGATTCCCTGGAGGAAAGTGAACGGATCGTAAAAGCAAATCTGAATCTTATCGAGAACTGCGCTGCGGATGTCATCTCTGCGGAAGGTTATGCGTATCCGGTATCCGCGGCACTGGAAAATTGTACCTTTCCGGAGAAAACTTATGGGACCTATACCTTTCCGGGAGGAGTATATGAGGCTTTGCGTGTGGTGATCGGATCCGGCGAGGGACACAACTGGTGGTGCGTCATGTATCCGAATCTCTGCTTTGCCAACAGTATGTATGAGGTGGATGCAGGATCCGGGGAAAAACTGCGGGAAGTGCTGGATCCGAAGGAATATGCTTCTGTTTTGCAGAAGGGAAATTATCAGGTGCGTTTCAAATTACTCGATTTGCTGAATCAGGTGCTTGAATAATTGAAAAAAAACCTTTACAATGTGTGGGTATTATAAAAGAAGATGAGAGGACCTAATATGACAAAAGATGTGTTGATCACCATCAGCGGCATACAGACGATAGACGGCGAAGTGAATGACCCGATTGAGACTGTCACACCGGGAGAATATTATTTCCGCAACGGCAAGCATTACATTTTATATGATGAAGTACAGGAAGGTGTGCCGGGTGTGACCAAATGTATGATCAAGATCGGAGAAGATGCGGTAGATCTCTCCAAAAAGGGAAATGCCGGGGTACATATGAGTTTTCAGAAAGATAAAAAGACCCGTACTTCTTATCAGACACCGTATGGAAGCATGATGCTTGGTTTTGATTCCCGGACAATCCGGCTGATGGAGACCGAGGATATGCTGCATTTGAAACTGGAGTATGATATGGAAGTAGAAGAGGAACATCTGGCGGAATGCACACTGATTATGAAAGTCAGATCCAAAGGAACGAAAGGAATAGAGGGGAATGACAGATAAATTAAAAGAAAAAGAAGAGTTTCGTTATGCACCCATTGGTGTATTTGATTCCGGCGTGGGAGGCCTGACGGTTGCAAGAGAGATCATGCGTCAGATTCCAAAGGAACGGATCATCTATTTTGGTGATACCGCCAGAGTACCATACGGCAGCAAATCCAAGGAAACCATCATTCGTTTTTCACGGCAGATCATCCGCTTTTTACAGTCAAAAGGTGTTAAGGCGATCGTTATCGCCTGTAATACTGCCAGTGCACTGGCACTGGAAACCGTACAACCGGAATTTGACATCCCGATTCTGGGTGTGGTCAAAGCAGGAGCGAAGGAAGCGGCGAAAGTCACGAAAAATGGAAAAATCGGTGTGATTGCCACAGAAAGTACAATAGAGAGTCAGTTGTATACAAAAGAAATTCATTCACATAAGCCGAATGCACAGGTGCTGGGCAAACCATGTCCGCTGTTTGTGCCACTGGTGGAAGAAGGATGGCTGAAGGATCCGGTGACGGTGGAAGTAGCAAACCGTTATCTGGAGCCGTTGCTGGAATCCGGTATCGATACCCTGATCATGGGCTGTACCCATTATCCGCTGCTACGTTCTACTTTGCGTCAGATCATGGGAGAAAAAGTAAATCTGGTAAATCCGGCCTATGAGACCGCCAGGGAATTGAAAACCCTGCTGGAGCGGGAGGGACTGAACAACGACGGAAAACAGAACTATGAAGGTGCAATGCATGAGTTCTATGTCAGTGATGCGGCAAATAAGTTTAAAAATTTTGCAAACTCCATTTTGCCATACGGTGTGGACACCACACAGCTGATCCATATCGAGGATTATTGAACGATCTTTGACTGAGTTCAAGTCGAACGCACGTGAGACTTGGTGCGTGATTCTGGTCAGCGTAAGCTGACATATTCTTCTCAGAATCACTGCACATCCTCGCGGAGCGTTTATCTCAGTCGGAGATTGTACTCCCACTGAGAAAGACTTGTTATTACTCACCACTTGCAGAAGTGGGAGTCTTCTCGACTGAGATAAAAACTGTCGCATTTCGGTGCGACGGTTTTTTAAAATTAAGAAAATCTATTTGCTTTCATTGTAAATAGTGGTTTGAACATGCGCATTTTAATGCGTGGCAAAAGAAAACACAAGAGAAAAGACGTCTTAGTCTGTCTCTTGTGTTTTCTTGCATTTATTTCTTGAAAGATGCACGTTTTCTTAAAGTCGGATCAAGGATCTTCTTACGGATTCTCAGGCTTTCCGGAGTTACTTCCAGAAGCTCATCGGTATCAATGAAGTCAAGTGCCTGCTCCAGACTCAGAATTCTCGGCGGTGTCAATGTCAGTGCCTCGTCAGCAGAAGAGGAACGTGTATTGGTCAGATGTTTCTTTTTGCAGACATTTAATTCAATATCCTCACCACGGGAACACTGTCCGATGACCATGCCGGAGTATACTTTTTCACCAGGTCCGATAAACAGGGAACCACGCTCCTGTGCGGAGAACAGACCGTATGCTACGGACTCACCGGACTCGAAAGCAATCAGGGAACCAAGTTTACGATACTGGATATCTCCACGGTATGGTTCATAGCCACAGAAGATGGTGTTGATGATGCCGTTACCTTTTGTGTCTGTCATAAAGTCACCACGGTAACCGATGAGACCACGGGACGGAATCTTGAATTCCAGACGGGTATAACCGCCGCTGATGCTTCCCATATTCTGCAGCTCACCTTTACGCTGGCTCAGTTTCTCGATAACAACACCGGTGAACTCATCCGGTACATCGATGTAAGCCTGCTCCATCGGCTCTGTTTTTTTGCCATTCTCATCTGTATGGTACAGAACTTCTGCTTTACTTACTGCAAATTCATAACCTTCACGACGCATGTTCTCGATCAGAACAGACAGATGCAGCTCGCCACGACCGGATACTTTGAAGCTGTCGGCACTGTCAGTTTCCTCTACACGGAGGGAAACATCTGTGTTCAGCTCTTTGAAGAGACGGTCACGGATATGACGGGAAGTAATGTATTTTCCTTCCTGACCTGCCAGCGGGCTGTCATTTACGATGAAATTCATGGAGATGGTCGGCTCGGAAATCTTCTGGAACGGGATTGCTACCGGATTTTCCGGATCACAGATCGTATCACCGATATGGATATCTGCAATACCGGAGATCGCTACGATGGATCCGATCTTTGCTTCTTTTACTTCTACTTTATTTAATCCGTCAAACTCATACAGTTTGCTGATGCGGACTTTTTTCTGTTTTTCCGGATCGTGTGCGTTCAGCATGATGGCATCCTGGTTCACACGCAGGCAGCCGTTGTCGACTTTGCCGACACCGATACGTCCAACGTACTCATTGTAGTCGATGGTACTGATCAGAACCTGTGTGTTTGCATCCGGATCACCTTCCGGAGCCGGAATGTAGTTTAAGATTGTCTCAAACAGCGGCATCATATCTTTCGGCTCGTCGTCAAGACTCAGGGTTGCATAACCGTTCTTTGCAGATGCGTAAACGAATGGGCAGTCAAGCTGCTCATCGGAAGCATCCAGATCCATGAACAGTTCCAGAACTTCGTCGATGACTTCATCCGGTCTTGCCTCAGGACGATCAATTTTGTTAATGCAGACGATAACCGGAAGATTTAGTTCCAGTGCTTTCATCAGAACGAATTTTGTCTGAGGCATAGCACCCTCAAATGCGTCAACCACAAGGATAACGCCATTTACCATTTTCAGGACACGCTCTACCTCTCCTCCGAAATCAGCATGACCCGGAGTATCAATGATGTTGATTTTTGTATCTTTGTAAAATACTGCAGTATTTTTAGACAGAATCGTGATTCCTCGTTCACGCTCGATGTCATTGGAATCCATGACACGTTCCTGCACTTCCTGATTCTGACGGAAGACGCCGGATTGTTTCAGCAGCTCGTCTACCAGTGTTGTTTTGCCGTGGTCTACGTGAGCGATGATAGCAATATTACGAATGTCCTCTCTTTTTGTTTTCATTACATGTATCCTTCCTTCTGAATAAATCAGTTGTTTATAGTTTCGTCTATCGAAATGATAGAAAATGTAGTCTTTATATCAGTGCAACCAATTTATTTTATCACAAAATGAGAATTTGACAAGAGGAAGAATAAAAAATGTTATCGACAAAAATAACTATAATATTCATTCACTGAATGATACATTATGGGAGCCGGAAGACAAAAGCTGCTGCAGAAAACCCAGACCACAGAGGGGAGCGTTTCTGCTGAAGTTCAGGTTCTAAACGCGAAAAAAAAGAATAAATTAAAAACACAAGGAAGTACATGTAGAAAGATACATGTGAAGAAGGGAGCACAATGATGACAGATAAATTATTTGAAAACAACCAGGTGACAATGATGGGTGAGATTGTTTCAGCGTTTCAATTCAGTCATGAAGTATTTGGAGAAGGTTTTTACATGGTGGAACTGGCGGTGAGCCGTCTGAGTAATTATTCCGATTATATCCCGCTGATGGTTTCAGAACGCCTGATCGATACTGAACAGGATTACACCGGGCAGTTCATCCGGATCAGCGGACAGTTCCGGTCTTATAACCGCCATGAAGAAAAGAAAAATCGTCTTGTGCTGTCGGTGTTTGTCAGAGAACTGGAGTTTTTGGATGAGATAGATGAAAATGAGAAAACAAACCAGATCTTTCTGGATGGCTATATCTGCAAAGAACCGATTTACCGAAAAACGCCTCTGGGAAGGGAGATTGCCGATGTGCTGCTGGCAGTGAACCGGTCTTATGGAAAGTCAGATTACATACCATGCATCTGCTGGGGCAGAAATGCACGGTTTGCCTCCGGGTTCACAGTGGGATGCCACATTCAGATCGTTGGCAGGGTGCAGAGCCGGGAATATGTCAAACGGATCAGTGAGGAAGAAGTGGAGCACCGGGTGGCATACGAAGTATCTGTGAGCAAGGTGGATCTGTTGGAAGACGAATAGAAATATTTGCATTTTTTGGATAAATGTGCTATCTTAAATCCGGTTTGAGGATCGTTCCGATGCTGCAAATGTAGAAATAAAGCATCCGATACAGAATATGCAGGCTGTAAAGAGGCATATATGACTTCAAAGGAGGAGACTATGAGTACAGGAAAAATACAGGTATATTATGGTGCCGGCAGGGGAAAGACATCGGCGGCATTAGGATATGCCATTCATGAGGCAAGCAAGGGAGAATCCGTCATTGTAATCCAGTTTTTAAAACGGAAAGATGAAGATGAGATCAGCTTTCTCGGACGTCTCGAACCGGAGATCCGTCTGTTTCGTTTTCAGAAATCAGAGAAATATTACAATGAACTGCCGGATGAAGGACAGTTAGAAGAGCAGATGAATATGAAAAACGGCATCAATTATGCCAGAAAGGTACTGCAGACAGGGGAGTGCAATATTCTGATCCTGGATGAGGTACTGGGACTCCTGAATGAGCAGATTGTGTCAGAAGAGGAGATTGTTCAGTTGATGGAACTGAAATCCGATGATATGGATCTGATCATGACCGGACAGATCATCAGCGACGGTATCATTACTCATGCAGATGAGGTGTATGAAATCTGCATCAAAAAGGAAGGATAGAAGAAATCCTTCTGTGAACTATAATAAATATGTGAAAAGTCTGTATAAAAATACAAACCGAAGGTTGACAATTCTGTTTCAAAGTGTTATATTGAGCACCAACAAAACATTAACAGATAGAGGTTGCGTGGATTAAGAGTAATCTGCCGTATGTTCCGATTCACAGATGAGGGCAGAGGAAAGGAAGACACGCCGAAAGAATATATGGGAACGGCTGTATATTGCTTGGGGGCAATGTGAAGAACATTGTAACTGTCATCGGAAACGATGGTGCGCTATCACTGAAATAGGACGTTTAATTCGTTTGTGTATTTAAGACATGAATCAGTTTCAGGAACCAGCGCGTGAGCTGGTTCATTTTTTTGTCAATCTATTCAGAAAAAGCAGTAATTCGTTTCGTTTGTTGAAAGTATATAGGTAGGAGGAGTTTGAAATGCCAATTTTCAAAGGAGCAGGTGTTGCAATTGTTACACCGATGAAAGAGAATTTAGAAGTTAACTATGAACTGCTGGAGAGAAACATCAATTATCAGATTGATAACGGTACAGATGCCATTATTATTGCCGGTACAACCGGTGAGAGTGCAACTTTATCCGAAGAAGAACATAAAAAAGTTGTAAAAGCAGCCATTGAGTTTACAAAACACCGTGTTCCGGTCATTGCAGGAACCGGTTCTAACAGTACGCAGACAGCCATAGAGCTTTCTCAGAAAGCTGACAAAGACGGTGCAGATGCTGTTCTGATCGTAACACCTTACTATAACAAAGCAACACAGAAAGGTCTTATTGCACATTATACCAGCGTTGCAAATTCTATCAAAGTGCCGGTGATCATGTACAATGTTCCGTCCAGAACAGGCTGTGGACTGAATCCGGAGACCATCGCACATCTGGTAAAAAATGTAGATAATATCGTAGGTCTGAAAGATGCCACCGGAGATCTGTCTCACGCAGCAAAAACCATGAACTTGTGTGACGGAAAACTGGAACTGTATTCCGGAAATGATGATCAGGTAGTTCCACTGTTATCACTGGGCGGTCTGGGTGTAATTTCTGTATTATCCAATATCGCACCGCGCCAGACCCATGATATCGTGATGGAGTTTCTGGAGGGAGATTATAAGAAAGCAGCAAAATTACAGCTGGATGCAATTCCACTGATCAATGCATTATTCTGTGAAGTAAACCCGATTCCGGTAAAAACAGCCATGAACATGCTTGGCTGGGAAGCAGGTCCGCTGAGAGCACCACTGTGTGAGATGGAAGATGCACACAAGGAGATGCTCCGTCAGGAAATGATCAGATACGGTTTATTAAAATAAATACAATAAATTGTCTTGCCCCCGCATGATGTGCGGGGGTATTATTAAATAGAAAGATTACGGAGGAAGATAAATTATGACAAAAGTAATTATGAATGGATGCAACGGACATATGGGTCATGTGATCAGTGATCTGTGTGAAAAAGATCCTGAGATTGAGATCGTGGCAGGCATTGACATCAACACGGAGCAGCATTACGGCTATCCGGTATTTGCAAATATTGGAGACTGCGATGTGGCAGCTGATGCCATTATTGATTTTTCACATGTCAGCTGTATTGATGCTCTTATGGCATATTGCGTATCCCGTCAGATTCCGGTGGTTGTATGTACCACAGGTCTTTCCGGTGAGCAGGACGCTCTGTTAAAAACATCCAGCGAGAAAGTCGCTGTATTGAAATCAGCAAATATGTCTCTGGGTGTGAATACTTTGATGGAATTGCTTCAGACGGCTGCAAAGGTGCTGGCTCCGGCAGGATTTGACATGGAGATCGTGGAGAAACATCACAATCAGAAGCTGGATGCTCCGAGCGGAACTGCCATTGCGCTGGCTGATTCCATGAATGAAGCACTGGATGAGGCATATTCCTACAAATATGACCGTTCTCAGGAACGTAAGAAACGTGACAAATATGAGATCGGCATTCAGGCGGTCCGCGGCGGTAATATCGTCGGTGAACATGAAGTAATCTTTGCAGGAACGGATGAAGTGATCACATTCAAACATACTGCATATTCCAAAGCCATCTTTGGCAAGGGAGCCATTGAGGCAGCAAAATATCTGGCAGGAAAACCGGCCGGATTTTACGGAATGGCAGATGTGATCAAGAGCGCATCCTAAAACACGAACGATTTAATAAGGGGGATAACCAGGCATGGAAAATGCAGATATCAAGTATTTGAAGGTACTGGCAACACAATATCCAAACATTGCAGCAGCAGCGACAGAAATCGTCAATCTGAAGGCAATCTTAAGTCTGCCGAAAGCCACAGAGCATTTTATTACAGACGTTCACGGGGAATATGAACAGTTTCGGCATGTTATGTGCAACGGTTCCGGAGCCGTACAGCGCAAGATTGAAGACGAATTCGGAAGTTCTCTTGGAATTCCGGAGAAACGTACCCTGGCAACACTGATCTATTATCCGGAATTGAAGATCAAACAGATTGAGGGAAAACTGACACAGCGGGAAAATCTGGAAGACTGGTATAAAGTGACAATCTTCCGTCTGATCCGCGTATGTAAAAATGCATCATCCAAGTATACCCGTTCCAAAGTGCGGAAATCATTGCCAAAAGATTTTGCATATATTATTGAGGAACTGATGACAGGAAGACCGGATGTGGCAGATCAGGAAGCATATTATAATGAAATCATCAACTCTGTCATCCACACCGGCAGAGCCGCACAGCTGATCATTGATTTCTGCTATCTGGTGCGCAGATTTACCGTAGATCATCTGCATGTGGTAGGCGATATTTTTGACCGAGGTCCATACCCGCATCTGATCATGGATGATCTGATGACTCATCATTCTGTGGACATCCAATGGGGAAACCACGATATCCTGTGGATGGGAGCAGCGGCCGGTTCCGTACCATGTATGTGTAATATGCTGCGTATTTCCGCCCGTTACGGCAACCTGGCGATTCTGGAGGATGCGTACGGGATCAATATGATCCCACTGATGCGGCTTGCCATTGATTGCTATCAGGGACATACAAGTAAGACATTCAATGTTCATGTGCGGGATGATGATAAGGAATACGACAGGGATTATGCAGAGATGGATGCCATGATGCACAAAGCCATCACCATCATTCAGTTCAAGGTGGAAGGGCAGCTGATTAAGAAGCATCCGGAGTGGAATATGAAGGAACGTCTGCTGCTGGACAAGATTGATTATAAGCAGGGAACCATCAAACTGGGCGGCAAAGAATATCCGTTGAATGACACCTATTTTCCGACCATTGATCCAAAGGATCCATATAAACTGACGCATGAAGAGGAAGACGTAGTGGAACGACTGAAAAACAGCTTTCTCGGCAGTGAGCGTCTGCAGCGTCATATCCGGTTCCTGTATACAAAAGGAAGCCTCTATAAAGTATATAATGGAAACCTGCTGTATCATGGATGCGTGCCGTTGAATGAGGATGGCAGTTTTATGAAAGTCAGGATTTTTGACAAAACTTACAGTGGAAAGGCGTTGTACGATATTCTGGAGCATTATGCCAGAAAAGGATATTATTCCATTGATCCGCAGGAGAAGCAACGAGGTGAGGATATCCTGTGGTTTATCTGGAAAAACAAACATTCACCGGTGTTTGGAAAAGAACGTATGGCGACGTTTGAGCGTTACTTTATTGATGCCACGGAAACGCACGAAGAGCCAAAAAATGCTTACTACCGTCTCTTTGAGAAGGAAGAGATCGTAGATAAGATTCTGAAGGAATTCGGACTTCCGGTGCAGGGGGCACATATCATTAACGGTCATATTCCGGTCATTGTGAAAAAAGGTGAATCACCGGTAAAATGCGGCGGCAAGCTGTTGGTCATTGACGGTGGATTTTCCAAGGCATATCAGCCGAAGACCGGCATCGCCGGCTACACGCTGATCTACAACTCCTACGGTCTGGTATTGGCAGCACATGAGCCATTTACTTCTATGGAAGATACGGTGCTGAATGAGACTTGCATCCATTCCCATATCGTCATGGAACAGAATGTGGTGAAACGGAAAACCGTAAACGATACCGATACCGGAAAGGTATTGCGGGAGAATATTGCGGAACTGGAAGAACT
>SKEL01002878.1_pt1 | contig 12153 bp, 7 predicted proteins | sample 4826741 | NCBI WGS metagenome assembly SKEL01 (sample SAMN11008810, study PRJNA524170) | human gut metagenome | biome: Human fecal sample; material: Feces; isolation source: fecal sample from pouch patient p33 | host: Homo sapiens | place: Israel: Tel-Aviv | collected 2016-03-22
CTTCAGTGCATGGAGGATGCTGGAACCAGTCTGATTTGAATACGTGAAAACGCCGTCCGCGCCTGCTGGCAAAGACGGCAGAATCATTAGAATTGTGTAATTTGGTATCGTGCGCCATCGGTTGTCTCTGCTGGCGCAGCAGGTGCCAGTTGTTCAGGCTGGCGTGCGTATTGTAAACCAGAATGCCAGAAAAAAACAAAACCCGCCGAAGCAGGTATGCTAAAACAAACTGAAGGTAATATGCCGGACTTGTAAAGGAACGATAGAATAATTATCGGATTAAATCCTGACTCAATCCATAGGGTTTACAGCGTTTTCACTAATAATTTACCGTCCCGCTATACATTACTGCCCAGTTTTAACGAAGTTTTTAAAGGAAACAACTGTCTGATAGGGGTTTGGTTGACAGCCAAACATATTATCGCAAAAAGGCTTGATGAAAATTCTTGAGGATCCATCTTCATTTGGCATTTTACTCACTTGATAAGCGAGGAATGGACTATTTGGAGAGGGATTATAAGTGGAAATTAGCGTGTCTGTCGCCGTTTGAATTTTCCATGAGGAATTATTAGCCAACCAGAATTGCGCTCGTTTCCAATAAAAGTCACATTGCTTTTCATCATTACATGTTAGTGGCTTCATTGCTTCTGCTTTCAACGCTGGATCGACCTTTGCTGCACACCCTCCCAACATTACTGTTGCAATCATTACACCTGCGACTAAAACAAGTTTCTTCATCTCCCTGCCCCATCAATAAAAGTTCGGTTCTCTAATAACTAGAGTTAATCAACGGAAAAAACGCCGAAGCGGGTTAAGTGCGGGTGCGTTGAGGATGCCTGACACATCAGAGGTGGCGAGGGATTTCTCCCCCGCCTGGTCTCTTACTCCTCAGGTTCGTAAGCTGTGAAGACAGTGACCTCCGTCTGGCCGGTTCGGATTCGTACCTCGCAGAGGTCTTTCCTCGTTACCAGTGCCGTCACAATGACGGTTAAACAGATGACGATCAGGGCGATTAATATCGCCTTTTGCTGCTTCATAGCCTGCTTCTCCTTGACCTTTTGGTCGGTAAGAGGCTAATCTACGTATGCTAAGCATAGATATGGCCTCAGATTAATGTTAAGCGTCTTGCAGGACGCGTAATGTTATCTGGGGCTTTCTTCTATCTGCTTTTCGGGTAATGCCTGAAGCAGATAGCCTCAAGCACCCGCAACGATTGTATCAATGTCTGGCTTTTTTTCTATAGAAATCACCTGGAAGGGTGAATATCCACATCAGAAGAAACGTTGCAGCAAACATGATCCCTAATGGCCAGACCGCGCCAAAGAAAATCCATACTAAGATCTCCTCTGCTTGTTCTTTGCGGTCGATATCGACAAGCATTTTTCGGCTGAACATGTATACACAGAAGCCAATACAAACATATCCTGCAAAAGCGATCGCTAACTGTAAAAAATCAGATTGCATCTCCGACCTCAAACTGAAAACGCCAGGTGACTCCAGATTAGAGCAATCTATCACCCTCTGAATCCCGCCGGTATACCCCATTGTTCGTTATCTTTATTTTTGGCTAAAACCGCATTAAGAGCTTCGTTTACCGTCATGCAATGCGGCAGATTATCGAAGTTTGATATCCCGCCAATATCAGGAGAACGCTTGTTCTTCAGGTAAGCATATTTCCGCGCTGCCGCCTCTACTTTCTGCTTGAACTCATGTTTTTGAGCGCGTTTTTTGGATAACCGCAGATTGTCAGCCTTTGCTTTTGCCTCAGCGATCCATGAAGTCAATTTTTTGAGTCTGGTCGTTCCGGCACCGCCGGAAACTGATCTTTTTGTTTTTTTAACTTGTGACTTCTTATTCTTTATTGCCACGTCATCCTGACAGGGGGAGGGGGTATCATTTTGACATGGGGGTGTGGATAAAAAATTAAATAAAGCCAATGTCTTAGCGAGAACAGCTTTAATCTTGGTTGCGGCTGAAGAGATCTTTAATTTGCTTTCAATCAGCGCATTTTTGGCTTGTTGTGCGAAGGCCAAAAAGGATGGTGTAAACCGGTACAGGTTAGCGCGACGTTCACGGTGATCGCCGATAACAATCTCTACAGACAGAATTCCTTTGTTTACAGCTTCACGGAATGCACGAACGACGGTTGATTGGCTATAACCAGTTTCTGCCGCGATCAGGCGGTGAGGCTTGTGAATGAAGTATTCACTGGTTGTTGCCGCGAGATTTGCACATTGCGACAGGATATGCCCGGCGCTACGGGATAGACCGGAGTGTGTTACAAAGCAGGCCAATTCATAGCCAGAAAAAGTAAAATCGCTCATCGTTATACAGCTCAGGAAAGTGACTTTAGCCAGCATTACAATGCTGGTGGTTCTTACTACGTCTGTTAGCGCGTTGCCGCGACAGGTACCAGCACACCAGCATCAAGCAATCGCTTCATCAGCCACTGCTGACCTTTGCCGGTTATACGAGTCGTGAAAGAAATCCTGCTTCCATTGCTTGTATCGATCACGGTTTCTTTAAGGGTGAAATACCCACGGGATATGTATTCTTGTTTGGGGACGTTCCTGCGTTCACCGGTTGCGATCAGAATTCCGTTATCACGCAACCAGGTGAAGAGATAGAATACATACTGTCGCCCGTTCTGGCGACCTTTTCGAGCATTGCTATAGAGACAAAAGCGGTCAGTGACCGTTTTCAAAACATCAGTCATTATCGTTTCCCTCTTTAAAGACCGATTCAAGGATTTGCGCCAGTTCCTGTGGCGGTGTTTTGATGATGGAATCCATCAGGTGATCGTCGTCCTCGCTTTTCGCTTTCAGTTCGTTCACCAGTGCTTCAGAGATTTTTTCGTCAATCTCCAGCACATCGCTGAACAGGTAACGTTTGAATGCATCGGAATTGGCGAGGACGCTGTTATTGCTGACGGCATCGAGGATTTGCGTAACGATGGTGGCGTAGTTCGCCTGCGAGTCGCGGTTATCGTTGTGCTCTTGTTGCAGAGCGGTATTAACGGAGTGGAATTCGATTTTGTACGGGCGATCACCTTCCGGGTATACCTTGCCGTACTTGAAAGCAAGATGAATATCGATAGCCCGCAGAATGAACTCATCTACGCCCTGCTGGATCCATGAGGCGCGCATGGCGGCCTGAATTGCCGTGCGCAGGAATCCACCTTCACCAAGCCCGCCGGACATTTGATCTGCCCACCCCAGGAGGGTGTAATCGAGGCCAAGTGCTGCCGCCAGCTGGCGCATATAGGTGAGAATGTCTTCAATGCCGTTGATGTCAGCCTGGATGGTCTGAGTATCAATAGTCATCTGTCCCTTGCCGTCGCCCATAATAGGCAGCAGGGTATTGGTCACCGTAGGCATGTTATTCGCGCCACGTGCGCGTCTTTCCATCAGGTCAGCTGCTCGTTTAAGCGTCTGAGTAATGGTGCGTGAATAATCGGCTGCTTTAACCGGATCCAGACTATTCATCGCCAGGCCGATGATTCGGTCAATTTTCGACGCATTAAAACGCGTTGCCTTCAGCGAGCGGATCGCCGAACGCAGATTCATGTACGGCTCGTAGGCGTATTCGAGCAAGCTGGTCCCGTAATTCTGGGTTTCAATCGGCGTGCGCTCTTCCGGATTATCCAGCAGGCTGTAAGCCTTATGGCCAGTGTGCACCGGCATAAGGTTTGACTTAGGCCGCCAGTAGGGGATTTTCATAGGGATAATGGCCCACGGATCGGCGAAAACCATTTTCCCTGACGCGTCCTTCAGATAATCGCCGCTAAATCCCGCCAGGTTGCCGCTGACCTCGAACTCTTTGATGAAGCTCGGAAGGGTGTAATAGGAGCACTCAAAAGACGTGATCCCTATGCCTTCTTTGGCGTATGGCCTGACATAAGCCACCCCAAATACAGACATGATAAATGCCCACCCGGCGACCTCTTTGTTGATGGTTCGCCCGATGTCGTTCATCAACTCGTCACACAACGCCTGCGCGGCGTCATAGTCACTATCGTTTCCGTTATGTACCGGCACGATAGAGAAGGTTTGTCCGGTCTTCTTATCGAAAGAGAGTGCGTGCGTAATATGGATGTTCAGAGCGGTGGCGATCGTGCTGTAAACCGCCATTTCTTCGAGTAGCGGATAGCGTTGCAAGCGGTCTTCCGGCAGTTGAACTTCATCAAAGATAAAGCGACTCCCATCCACCAGCCCATCACCAGCCATGCCACTATCGCCCGGTTTGCCGCCTAAGAAGCCGGACAGTTGTACCGGTGCCCCTGCGCGAGAAAACAAATACCCACTTCCGCCGTGCACAGCCAGCGCAGACAGGAGGATGTTGTCCCGTTCTCCGTTGTCTTTAAAAACCCCCGCCAGCGCCTTCCTGACCGAGGATAGCGTGATTTTATTGTCTGCCAAGATTGCACCTTAATTAGAATAATTCGCATCGTGTTTTAACGGAATTTAACACTAGTCACTTGTTAAGGATTACCAATGAACAAGCTATCTATGGGGTGTTTCGCTGTTCAAGTGTCAGCGAAATATTGAAATACATTAGGGCAATAACATCTCACCGAGCGCCGATTAAATACGGCGTGGAAAAGGTGGAAGGCAAAAGCTATGACCGACTGCGCCGGGAGGCGAATCAGAAGGCGATAGATTTGCTTAATTCGCTGGTGGACGGCGCGACACTGACAGATGAACAGCGCCAGATCCTGGCTGGGTACACCGGTGAAGGCGGCATTGGCGGGTCCGTCTCCGAATATTACACACCAAAGCCGATCGCTGAAGGTGTCTGGGAGATCATGAAGCTCTACGGCGCGGACGTAGGTAACACTCTGGAACCATCGGCGGGAACCGGCGTTTTTAATGAGACAAAACCGGTTGGTACGGTGATGACCGCGACTGAGATCAGCAGTGTTTCCGGTCGTATAAACCAGCTGTTACATCCGGAAGACAGCGTACAGATTTCACCGTTCGAACAACTGGCTGTAAGCACGCCTAACGATTCATTCGACCATGTTGTGGGTAACGTTCCGTTCGGTGGTCGTGATAACACACGCAACATCGATAAGCCTTACGCAGAAGAAACGGACATGGGGTCTTACTTCATGCTCCGCATGCTGGACAAGATAAAACCTGGCGGATTCATGTGCGTGATTGTGCCGCCGTCCATTGTTTCAGGTTCAAACATGAAGCGGTTACGCCTGCGCCTATCACGGAAAGCTGAATTTCTTGGCGCTCACCGCTTGCCTACCGGTACTTTTGACGCAAACGGGACCAGTACGGTCGTTGACGTGGTGCTGATGCGCAAACATCCGGTGGAGATGGCTGAGAAAATCCCCCTGGTGGATGAAGGCACTCTTGAATCGGCAAATGTGCTTTGGCCAACGTTTATTTCTGGCAAGTGGTTTGAAAAGGACGGCCGCCGGTTTGTTCATGGCACCCAGGAAAAGGGCTTCCAGGGGCGTATTGAGGTTCGTGCCGACGGTCAGATTGATAACCAGGCTCTTAAAGCGAAGCTGATTCATCGTTTCGAAAGCCGTATCGACTGGTCTTTGCTCGATATGGCTGAACCGTCACCGACCGCAGACGTTGTTGGTGAAGGGGAAATGCGCCTGATTAATGGCGTATGGCAAAAATATGCTGGTGGTCGCTGGATTGAAGCTGATGCCGGGAAGGAACTTAAGATCGATGCTGCCAGTTATGGCGCGGATAGCTGGGAGGCTCTTCAGCGTAACCTGACTACAACAGAAGGCCGTCTCGGCATGACATTTACCCAGATGGCAAATGTCCGCGATAAGTACACCACATCAATCAGCGACGATATGGTGCAGTTGGTGGACTGGATTAACAGCCAACCTGAAAAATACCGTGAACGCTTGTATCGCGGGGCGATGATTGGCCGGATGTTAATTGAATATCAGGACATGAAGGCCGCCGGGCATAGTGCTGAACAAATCGAACAGCAGCGCCTTTCTCTGGTATCCCGTTTACAGGCAGAGATTGACCGTTTTGGTAACCCCGGTCGCGGTCCGATAGCGAAATTATCGGGGAGCGGTGCGCGCGCCTGGTTTGCTTTCCGTGGTGCAATTAAGCTGGATGGCACTATTTCTGACGAGCTGACAGGAAAACTGGTTACGCATGATTCCAGCGCCAGTTATGACTCCACCAGCTATCAGGACACCCTGCGTTATCTCTACAGTGATCTCACTCGCGATCCAATCCAGCTCGATGATTTCCGCCTTGCGTTTACCGGCGAACTGCCAGCCAGTGATGACGAGTTGCTTAATTTATTGGCCAGCACCCCTGGCATTGCGGTTTCACCGTATGGCGGGATTGTTCCGTTCGCCCGCGCCACCAGCGGCGACATTAACGAGATAGTGGCACCAAAACAGGAATTCCTTGCCACACTCCCCGACGGTCCAGTAAAGAACAACGTCCTTAATCAGCTGGCAGCGATCGAAGAGAAGCGCATCAAGACGCCAGCAGAGAATATCCGCTTTAAGCTCAATAGCCGTTGGTTCGACCGTTCCGTCATTCTGGAGTTTTTGCAGGAAAACGGCTATCCGGATCTGCGCTATGTGCAGTCAGTGCAGCTGGAAGGCGACGAAATGGTTTCTGACACCTATCACGGTGGTGATGGTCTGTTCGTCGGGCACCGATACGGTGTCGTCCAGCGCAAGGATAAAGAAACAGGCGAGATCCGCTACAAGTGGGACCGTAAATCAGGTGAAAACGCGACCGGGTTCCCGGCACAGCTGGAAAAGTATCTCAATGGTGCGCGTATCGGTGGCAAAGATAGCGCGACGGCGAACAGCTACCGCGAGCAGATGGCACTGCTTGAGGACCAGTTCAATAAGTGGATCAAGACACACGATCGCTACGATGAACTGGTTGCCAAATACAACGATGTGTTCAATAGCAATATCCCGTATGAACACTCTGGCGATCCGCTTGGGTTGAAGGGATTAAGCGGTAAGCGCCAGCCATTTGATTACCAGAATAGCGAGGTGCGCCGACTGTCCGAAGATGGGCGCGGCATCCTGGGCTTCGGCACCGGGCTGGGTAAAACCACGACCGCGCTGGCGCTTGAGGCGTTCAACTATGAGAACGGTCGCTCCACCCGTACTGCGTATGTAGTGCCTAAATCAGTGCTGGAAAACTGGTATTACGAAGCAAAAGAATTCCTGAGTGAAGAGGCATTCAGTAACTACCTGTTCGTCGGTCTTGATGTGCTGATGGATGGCGATCAGATTCGCCAGGTGCAGGTGCTCGATGAGAACGGTAAACCTGTTCTTGGTACTGATGGCACTCCAGTTATGCGCGATGCTCTTAAGCTGGCAGATGAAGCCACTATCACGGCGCGGATGAACGCGATCCCGCACTCAAATTACCGTGCAGTCGTGTTTACCAAAGAACAATACGCCCGCATTCCGCTACGTGATGACACCGTAGATGAGCATGCACAGGATATGCTTTATGACTTCGTTGCCGCCGGACGCGTAGCCAGCGCAATGGACTCCGACTCCCACCGCAAAGAGGCCGCGCGTCGCCGGGTATTGTCGGAGTATTCAGATACCGGCACCGAAAAAGCAGAGAAGTATCCGTACTTTGAGGATATGGGCTTCGATAGTGTGATCGCTGACGAAGGTCACAACTACCGCAATAGCTATAAAAATGGTCGCGAAGCGTCACAACTGGCCTATCTGCCCACCAGCGCGGTGGCGCAATCGGCGCGGGATATGGCAATTAAAAACGCGTACCTGATGAAAAAGAATGGCGGGCGCGGGCCGGTTCTCCTGACTGCAACGCCAGTCGTTAACACCCCGATCGATGCATACAACATGCTTTCTCATGTTCTGCCGAAGGAATACTGGCAGAAGATGGGGATCTACGGTCCTGATGACTTCGTTAAATTCTTCGGCAAGACCAGGCTGGAAACGGTACAGAAAATCAGCGGTGAAGTTGAAGAAAAAATGGCGCTGGTGGGCTTTGAAAACCTTGATGCGCTGCGCGGTATATTCCATCGCTGGGTAACGCTTAAAACGGCGGAAGACGTTAAGGATATCGTGGAGATCCCGGCGCTGGACGAACACCAGCAGGATGCACCACTTACGGAAGAACAACTGGCGGCGTATGAAGAATTGCGTCAGCAGGCGGAAGCGGCAGCCAAAGCCAACAATGGCGTAACGGCCTCGGTCAATGAAGACGGCGTGATTGAGCACGAGAAAGCCCGTCCGATCTTCTCAATAATCAGGGATATGGACCGCGTATGTACTGACATGGACCTGTACTATCGCCGGATCACCTATCGTTTCCTGCCGGAGTACGCCGATGCGGTGCAGCAGCTGGCGGACAGTTTGCCTAAACAAGCCACCAGCGAAGACGACGACAGTGATGATTCAATCACGCAGCAATCGCAATACTCCCTGATAGATAAGGGCGAGTTTATTCAGTTGCAGGTACCGGAAGCATTTGAGCAGGAAGTGAATAAGCGCCTGGCCAAGTTTGGCATTGACGAACAGACCGTAACTCACCCCGTTACGCCCAAATACGCGAAGCTGATTGCCACGCTGAAGGAGTTTTTCCCGGAAGGGAAGCAAATCATCTTCACCGATGAAAAAACGCAGCACCAGAAGCTCAAGCGCATTATCTGCAATGCTCTTAACCTTGAACCTTCAAAGGTGGGGATACTGAATGCTCAGACGGTTGCCGAGGCAGGTAAAACCGGTAAGAAACTGAAAGCGGTTAAACCGCCGAAAGAGTTACCGGATGAACCAACAGATGCACAGATAGCGAAATACAACGAGCAAATGGCTCTGTATGACGCCTATATCGCGCAGCAAAATGAAATGTCGCTGGGCGGGCTGGAAAAGATTGCTGCCGACTTCCAGGAGGGCCGGACTCCGATCATCATCTGCAACAAAAAGGCAGAGGTGGGTATCAACCTGCATCGAGGAACGACTGACATCCATCATCTGACGTTGCCATGGACACCAGCCAGTATCGCACAGCGTAACGGTCGCGGTGCCCGAGTTGGCTCCAACCGTGCAAGCGTTCGCGTTCACTACTACTGCGGCAAGGGGTCTTTCGATGAATACCGACTGAAGACGCTGAAGCGTAAAGCAGGCTGGATCTCCGATATCCTCCGTTCAGATAAGTCAGAAATGGAGAACGCCGACGCCAACGATATGATCGAAATGCAGATGTATACCGCGAAGGATGACGGCGAACGTCTGGCAATGATGCAGGTTCAAATGGATAAGGCGAAAGCTGCGCAACGCGCTCGCCAGAAAGAACAGGCTACTATCGACCTTCAGAACTACATCAAGGCGCAACATGCAGCTGGCGAGGATGTTGCGGCTCTTACCGCTGAATTAGAGCGAAGTAAAGCGGAACTTGAAAAGACCACCGCCGAGGTAGCTAAATTCAAACAGGCGGCAATGGCCAAGGCAGCGGATAATGCAGACTGGAAGGCCCGCTGGGGGAGTGTCCATCACACAGACCGTACGTTGTTAGCACATTATCGCGCGTCGTTGAAAAGCGCCATTCAGCGCAAGGCTAATATCACTCAAGCCATCTCCCGCTATGAGAAATTATTGAACCGTACTCAGAAGGCCGCGACGGATATCAAACGCCTGCGCCCGCTGGTGGAGGATGCATTAAATAAAGGCATTCTGGATGTTGATCCTGATCTGGTTAACCATGCGAGTGAGTTCCTTGTTATCGGCGATCGCTCATGGCGTGTAGGCCAATACTACGATTGTGCCGGTGATATCGTTCGCATTAAGTCGCTGGACTTCGACAGCCAGCGCGCAGACGTGGAGATCATCTTCACCTTCAAAGGCACCAAATCTGGTAACTGGGATGTGAAGACGCTGGATAAACAGGTTGATGTAACTCCCGATGAAGATGCTGTTATGCAGAAAATCAGTGGTGGCGTCTCCATCGCCGGGATTAACGACATCGTTTCCTGTGACGATTTCTACCGTTTCCAGCAGCGCGGCATGATCAAAATCACTGACTCATACGGCGTTCAGACTACAGAGTCAGGCTATAGCATTGATTTTGTTGGTACCTATACGGACCCACTGAAGCATGCGGTTTACCCGGATCGCCGTGACGGCGCGCTGAAGTCGTCAATTGCAAAATGGGTGCTTGGTATGATGTCGGAAGGGAATAACCGCCAGGTCCGTTTGGCAGAAGTATTCCTGACTGAACTGTTTGGCTCCAATTATGGCGATGTAATCGCGTCATACGGAGATACGCTATCCCCTGAAGCAATTCAGGAGAAAATAGCGGATGCGATCGCAAAAATGCCGGAGAAAACAAGCCAGGGGGCTACTCGTAACGGGGATTCTGAACTTGAGGTCACCAATGCCATTTTCGGTACCCATGAGGTCCGGGCGTCAGATTATGAGATCACCACAGCACAGTTTGGCACCATTGGCATTTACAGCAATAAAGACGAGATCAAGCAGGCAATGGACGCAGCAAGCGCGCGCATCGCAGCAGAACGGGAAGCCAATCTGAATCATGCAGTCGCCGCGCTGACTCAATTGTGGGTAACAGCAATCAGGGAGGCCGCCACCACAGGGAAAATCACACCTGCAATTGCGGATGTCGTACACGACGGCTCTAAATTTATGGATGCCTATCAAATGGATGCGGTGCAGTTGCCATCAGCCTATGGTCAACTCAGCTATCGCATGACCTACAACCTGGTATCAATGTTTTCCGACCTTGCCATCCTTGGGCTGGTGGATCTTAACGAGGTTACGCCGGAATTGCTCAGCATGCGCAAGAATCATGTGGAGATATTGCAGAGAGTTAACACGGTTCTTGCCGGACGCACCGATGAAGAGAAACAGGCCGACGCTGATCGGATAAACCAGGCCCTTGGCAACATCACGGAGGAAGAAATTGCCGCCAGAAACGAGAAACAAGAAGAGTTATCATCAATACAGGGTGATGCCACCAGCATAGCTCAGTCTCTTGGTCTGAATTATCGCGTATCCACCGCCGACCTGAAGATGATGTACGCACCAAAATTCGCCGCTGGCGAGGTATTTGGGCTTCAGGAAGCCTCAGGCATGAAAGGCGTTCTTTTCCGTGCGAAAGACGCAATCAAGGCGAAATTCGGCGCTCGCTGGCTGCCAGCGAAGGCGAAGAACAGCGATTTCCCGGGTAACTGGTGGATTATCGAGACAAAACACAACGTGGCGGACGTTCTGGCCGTCATCCAACAATACGCATAACAGGAGCGCCCGGTTCGCCGGGCGTCGCATAATATGGCCACACTATCTGATACAATAAAACCGAATAAAACATATCTTGAGGCGGTACTCCGTACAGCGTTGTTAGGAAAGACAGAAGACGAATACGTTGATTTCTTCCTGTCAGGGCTACGCGGGCGATTACTGAAAAATCCCCGCCTGTACCGCAGCTATGGTCCATACTGGCCGGAAATTAAAAAATTATTACTGGAGCGCGGTTATGGTAATTTCGGTCGTCTCGTTGACCGTGACGTTCGCAAAATTTACCGTTATGACCGCCCGGCGCTAACACTCATATCCGCGACGCTCTACAGCCAGGAGCGTTTTGATAATGGTCAGATATACTCAGCCTGGCATTTACTGCCAGTGCCTGAAGAAGTTGACGACCAGGACTATGAGTTTGAGTCTTACGATTTGGAAGTTGAAGCCTTGGCACAGGCTGGAGAGAAAACTTGAAAAAGCGATACTACACAGTAAAGCATGGGACGCTACGAGCATTACAAGAGTTTGCTGACAAGCATAACGTTGAGGTGCGCAGGGAAGGGGGAAGTAAAGCTCTGCGCATGTACCGTCCGGACGGGAAATGGCGTACAGTCGTCGATTTCAAAACAAACAGTGTTCCCCAGGGCGTCCGCGACCGGGCATTCGAAGAATGGGAGCAGATCATCATAGATAATGCATTGCTCCTGAATGCTGATTAAGTTTGTCTAGCCCGGTTAATACCGGGCTGGTTTAGACATCTTGAGTGGGTATTAATTTTTAATTATGGTTAATCATATCTAACAGTATTTTTAGCTTCCTGCATGTGGGTAATGACTCTAACTTATTGATAGTGTTTTATGTTCAGATAATGCCCGATGACTTTGTCATGCAGC
>SKEL01002888.1_pt1 | contig 12116 bp, 5 predicted proteins | sample 4826741 | NCBI WGS metagenome assembly SKEL01 (sample SAMN11008810, study PRJNA524170) | human gut metagenome | biome: Human fecal sample; material: Feces; isolation source: fecal sample from pouch patient p33 | host: Homo sapiens | place: Israel: Tel-Aviv | collected 2016-03-22
TATCACAGTAATTTATAAATTAAACAAATATTTATTCTATGAAGTTCATTATACTTTTGTAAATTAGTATTATCTTTGAACAGTTGATTAAAAAAAACAGGCATGACAAATATCACCTTTATTGACCTTGAAATTAATCCAACTAATCGTCAGATTTTGGATATAGGAGCTATTCGCCATGACGGAGCTTCTTTTCATTGCAACTCGCCCAAAGATTTAATGCAATTCATTGCACAAACAGAATATATAGGCGGACATAACATCTTGAATCATGATCTTCAATATATTTCGCCTTTATTTGCGCAAGTCGGATACAAACACCCCAAAGTAATAGACACTCTCTATCTCTCGCCTTTATTATTTCCGGCAAGACCTTACCATCATTTATTGAAAGACGACAAATTACAAACAGAAAGCCTCAGCAACCCACTAAATGATTCAATCAAAGCACAAGAGCTATTCCTCTCTGAGGTAGAAGCATTTAATTGTCTGGACAAAGATTTAAAGGATATCTATTTTGCACTATTATATCATACCAAAGAGTTCGGTTACTTTTTTGATTATATTACTTATAACTACGAAAAGCAGCAGGAGGATTTAGATGCTATCATAAACCGCAGATTTGACGGTGATTTATGTAAGTATGCCCCACTTACAAACTATATCAACCAATCTCCTGTCGAATTAGCTTATTGCCTTGCCCTAATCAATTGTAAAGATCGCTACTCTATTACCCCACCTTGGGTACTGCATTCGCACCCGAAAGTAGAGTCAATCATGTATGCATTACGTAATACTCCTTGCTTGACTGGATGTGATTTTTGTAATCAGGTTTTTGACGCACATAAAGGATTAAAAACTTTCTTTGGTTTTGATTCTTATCGCACTAACAACAATCAATCTTTGCAAGAAGACGCAGTAAAAGCTGCTTTAAAAGGTAAATCACTCCTCGCAATCTTCCCTACAGGAGGAGGAAAATCTATCACTTTTCAAGTCCCGGCATTAATGAGTGGAGAATTAGTTAAAGGACTCACAGTAGTTATTTCTCCTCTACAGTCTTTAATGAAAGATCAAGTGGACAACCTACGAAAATATTCCATTACAGATGCAGTCACTATCAATGGTTTGCTTGATCCTATAGAACGTTCTGAATCTTTTGAAAGAGTTGAAAACGGAACTGCTTCCATTCTTTATATATCTCCCGAATCATTACGGTCAAAATCAATTGAAAGATTATTATTGGGACGTAAAATTGTTCGTTTTGTAATTGATGAAGCACATTGTTTTTCTTCATGGGGACAAGATTTCCGTGTTGACTATCTCTACATAGGTGATTATATCAGACAACTACAACTGAAAAAAGGTTTGGTACAACCAATACCCGTCTCTTGTTTCACAGCAACAGCCAAACAGGAAGTGATTGAGGATATTTCCATTTATTTCAAAGAAAAGCTAAATATACAGTTAGAATTATTTCGCTCCAACAGTTACCGGACCAACCTTGAATATCAAGTATTCCAAAAAAGTCAGCAAGAAGAGAAATATACGTGTCTAAGGGAGATTATTGAGTTAAAGAAATGCCCGACAATTATTTATGTAGCACGCACAAGAACAGCTTCCACCCTCGCAGCGCGTTTAAAGCAAGACGGTTTTTCCGTTAGAGCTTTCCATGGAAAAATGGACATTAAGGATAAAACAGAAAACCAAAACGATTTCATCTCCGGCATCGTACAAATTATGGTAGCCACTTCTGCTTTCGGAATGGGAGTAGACAAAAAAGATGTAGGACTCGTAGTCCATTATGAAATATCCGATTCACTTGAGAATTATGTACAGGAATCGGGCAGAGCTGGCCGAGACGAGAATATCGAAGCCTCTTGTTATATTCTTTTTGACGAAGAAGATTTAACAAAGCATTTCATCCTGCTTAATCAAACGAAGTTACATATCGGAGAAATACAACAGGTCTGGAAAGCTATAAAAAATAACACTCGCTTGCGCCCGACTGTTTCGCAGTCAGCTTTAGAGATAGCTCGTAGAGCCGGATGGGATGAGAATGTCACCAACATAGAAACTCGTGTGACCACGGCCATAGCAGCACTTGAAGAATCCGGATATTTACGCCGTGGACAAAATATTCCACGTGTATTTGCCGACAGTATATTGGCAAATACAGTTCAGGAAGCTATTGATAAAATTAACCTGTCTCCTCGCTTCAATGAAAAACAAAAAACGCAAGCTATTCGCATCATTAAAAAGCTCATATCAACCAAAAGTCGAAAGTATGCAAATGATGAAGCACCGGAGGCCCGTATTGATTATATCTCCGATCATTTAGGTATCCCCAATGATGAAGTCATCCAGATAATAACTTTACTCCGTGACGAAAAGATATTGGCCGACAATCAGGATCTCACTGCTTATATAATCAAAAAAGAGCAGCGAAACCGTTCTCTTGAAATCACCAGACTATACAACTGTTTGGAAGATTTCCTCCTCACACAGTTTAATGAAGAAGAGAAGTTATTTAACTTGAAAGAATTACGTGAACAAGCAGAAATTGAAATAAAAAAAGAGATTAGTCTTGACAAATTAAAAACACTCATAAATTTCTGGTGTGAAAAGAACTGGATTATACGTTCACACAAAGATGATAATAGAAACTATCGTGCTATTTATCGGTGTTCATCCTCCAATACTTCATTTGATAAAAAAACAAAGGACAGACATCTTTTATCCGAGTTTATAATAAATTACCTATATGAAAAAACTGAATCAGAAACTGGTTCAGCTAAAAGAGATGAAATTCTCGTTGAATTTTCCGTAGTAGAATTAAAAGAAAGCTATGAAAAACAACAAGTATTGTTTCAAGAACTGACTACTCTCGAAGATATAGAAGATACGCTTTTTTACCTTTCCCGGATAGGAGCTCTGCAAATAGAAGGTGGATTTCTAGTCATATACAACCGAATGACGATTAAACGATTGGGAGACACAAATATACGGTATAAGCAGGACGATTATCGCAAACTAGAAAAATTCTATAGTAACAAAACACAAAAGATTCACATTGTAGGAGAATATGCACGAAAAATGAGCCAAAACAACCAAGAAGCACAGCGATTCGTTGATGACTATTTCAGGTTGAACAATATGTCTTTCATTCAAAAATATTTTCCAGGAGGACGAAAAGAAGAGATTAGCAGACGAATCACTCCAACCAAATACAAGCAATTGTTCGGAGAGCTATCCGAAAGCCAACTAAATATTATTAATGACAATCAGCCGGGACACATTGTTGTCGCAGCTGGTCCGGGAAGTGGCAAAACCCGTTTACTCGTACATAAACTGGCTTCTCTGTTATTAATGGAAGACGTAAAACATGAACAGTTACTCATGCTTACCTTCTCACGAGCAGCAGCTAGTGAATTCCGAAAAAGGCTTCATGATTTAATAGGAAATGCAGTAGGTTACATTGAAATAAAGACCTTTCACTCCTATTGTTTCGACTTATTAGGCAAACTAGGTTCGATTGAGAAATCAGAATCTGTCATTAAAGATACAATAGACAAAATCAAGAATGATGAAGTTGAAATAAGCCGTATCACCAAAAGCGTACTTGTAATTGATGAAGCACAAGATATGACAGAGGATGAATTCAATCTCATTACTGCTCTTATAGATAAAAATGAAACTCTAAAGGTCATAGCTGTAGGAGATGATGATCAAAACATCTATTCCTTTCGTAAATCAGACTCCAAATATATGCAATACCTCATCAGCAAATCGAATCACCTACTACCCATCAAACAATTTAATTATTCCTTTAATAAAGGATGTAGTTGAAAGCCCGCTTGCAGGCACGACTGGTGTACTCACCAAAACAAACGAAGAAGCAGTTTTTATATCATGCCTCTTACAGGAACAGGGTATAGCCACCAAACTAGTTCAAACGAATAGCAGTAATTTTTATTTAGGCGATTTAAATGAAATCCGCTATTTCACCCAAGTACTAAATCTTACTAAGGATACCCATATTATCGACAATGAACGATGGGAAGTAGCTAAGAGAAAGCTGAAATACGAATTCGGCAATACTTCTTCGTGGGAAATATGTCGTTCCATCATACTTACTTTCGAACAAATCTACTCCCGAAAGTATTTGTCGGACTGGAAAACCTATCTATTTGAATCCAATCTAGAAGACTTTTATTCAGCTCAAGGTGAAACAGTTATTGTCTCCACCATCCACAAAGCAAAAGGAAAGGAGTTCGACAATGTCTTTTTACTCCTTAACAATGGTAACTCACTCTCAGATGAAAAGAAACGTGAAATATATGTTGCCATCACTCGTGCAAAACAAAACATATCTATCCATCTAAATGGACATTATTTTAATAATATTGTCAATGGACTAACAGAAATTCGGACTGACAACAATCAATATCCTATACCTCAAAGACTATGTTATTTATTAACTCACAAAGATTTAAATCTAGACACATTTATTTCCTCATATTGTCAGGCCGCTATATATAATCTAAAAAGTGGAATGCCTTTACAGCTAAAAGCAAATGGCTGTACAGACTTTCATGGTAACGAGATATTACGTTTCTCCAGAAAATTCCAAAATACACTTGAAGAGTTAGATAAAAAAGGATATAGACTTAAAGAGGCAGCTGTCAACTTCGTAGTATATTGGGAAAGACGGAAAGACAAACAAGAGGTTAAGATTGTATTACCTAAAATCATTGTAGAAAAGAACACAGATTGATAAGAGATTAAATCTTAATTTACAACAAATTAAGTTCAAAATCACTGTTATCTACTTTGCTTTAATGTTAAATATCAGTATCAATTAATAAAAAGAAAAGCCAGCACTTGAGCATGATACTAAATTTAGTATCTTTGCATAAACCATTATACATTATGGGTACAAAAGAAAAGCTAATAGAACGTTTCCTTACATTGCCTAAGAACTTCACTTACGATGAAGTAAAACGGTTATTTGGGTTATTTGGTTATAGTGAAGGAAAAAAAGGAAATACTTCTGGTTCACGGGTTGAATTTATAAGCGCTGATAACAAAAGCTCGTATATCATGCATAAGCCGCATCCGTCTAATATTATTAAAGGATACGTGATGAAGCAGTTACTTGCTTATATCCGTGAGAACAAGCTGATTGAGAAATATGAACAAAGTAAAGAATAAAGTAATTATGGGACAGTTAAAGTACAAAGGTTACGCTGGTAGCGTAGAATACAACGAAGAAGATAATTGCCTGTTCGGTAAAGTTCTCGGTCTTAAAAAAGATTGCATCACTTACGAAGGTGAAACCATCAGTGAATTAAAGAGTGACTTTGAAGGGGCTATTGACGACTATTTGGCAAGTTGCAAAGATCGTGGAGTGGAGCCAAGTAAACCGTATAGTGGAAAATTAGTCCTACGTATGCCTTCCGACCTGCACGGAATGGTAGCAACAGCCGCCGCTAACGCAGGTACTACTATTAATGAATTTATCAACAGAGCTGTAACAAAGGAATTAGAAAAAGAATTTTCTATGTAAGTCGCAGTTTAATTGTCACTTGTTGATTATGTAATATTTCATTCTTTATTATATCTTTGTTGCACGAACTTAAAAATTAGGACAGTATGTTTGCCAAAGAGACGTATATGCAGCGCAGAGCCCTGCTGAAAAAGAATTTAGGCTCCGGAGTTTTGTTATTTCTGGGAAATGACGAGTGCGGGCTGAATTATGAGGATAACACGTTCCGTTATCGTCAGGACTCCACTTTTCTTTATTATTTCGGTCTTTCGTGTGCCGGACTTTCGGCCATCATCGATATTGACGAAGACAAAGAAATTATTTTCGGTGACGAATTATCCATCGATGCCATCGTATGGATGGGCTCACAGCCTACGTTACGCGAAAAATGCGAACGCGTCGGCATCAGGGAAATGATGGCTTCCGCCGATATCGTCGGCTATCTGCACAAATGCGTCCAGAGTGGAAAAGCAATTCATTATCTTCCTCCCTACCGCCCCGAACATAAACTGAAACTGATGGACTGGCTCGGAATACCACCTGCACGTCAGGAAGGTTCCGTACCTTTCATCCGTGCCGTCATAGCTCAGCGCAACTACAAGTCGGCGGAAGAAATCGTAGAAATAGAAAAAGCCTGTGACGTGACTGCCGATATGCACATCACCGCCATGAAGGTGCTTCGTCCGGGAATGTACGAATATGAAGTAGTAGCGGAAATGAATCGCGTGGCAGAGTCCAACAACTGCGAACTGTCGTTTGCAACGATCGCCACCATCAACGGGCAGACGCTGCACAACCATTATCACGGAAATAAAGTGAAACCGGGCGATCTGTTCCTGATTGACGCAGGTGCGGAAGTCGAGTCGGGTTATGCAGGCGATATGTCGTCCACGATTCCTGCGGATAAGAAATTTACAACCCGCCAGCGCGAAGTTTACGAAATCCAGAATGCGATGCATCTGGAATCTGTCAAGGCGCTTCGTCCGGGCATTCCTTATATGGATGTATACGAATTGTCCGCCCGCGTCATGGTAGACGGCATGAAAACTCTCGGACTAATGAAAGGAAATACGGAAGATGCTGTCCGCGAAGGCGCGCATGCCCTGTTCTATCCGCACGGATTAGGACACATGATGGGACTGGATGTTCACGATATGGAAAATCTGGGTGAGATATGGGTAGGATACAACGGTCAGCCGAAGAGCACGCAGTTCGGACGCAAGTCGCAACGCCTCGCCATTCCACTGGAACCGGGATTCGTACATACCGTAGAACCGGGCATTTACTTCATCCCCGAACTGATCGATATGTGGAGAGCAGAAAAGAAGTTCACCGATTTTATCAATTACGACAAAGTGGAAACTTACAAAGACTTCGGCGGTATCCGCAACGAAGAAGATTATCTCATCACGGAGACAGGTGCCCGCCGACTCGGCAAGAAAATTCCGCTGACACCCGAAGAAGTGGAAGCTTTAAGATAACCCCTGCTTTATTCACAGATGGCACCGGAATTCACATAAAACGATAAATGCCTGTACTACAACAAGTATAGGCATTTATTATTTCAAGGGGACGGTCATATTTTTAAGTATTAGTGTCAAAATTCTTATGTCTATCCAAGACAATAAGCACTATATTTGCAAGTATCCCCCATCATAACAAACTATTAATACTTTAAACTAATGGCACGAACTACTTTGTTACTTTTATCTATTCTTTTTCTGCTGCCCACGAATGCAGCAATCAAAAAACTACAGGTTGAATATCTGACCAATCCTATCGGGCTGGACATAACAGCTCCCCGATTCAGCTGGCAACTAGAGTCAGCGGAAAGAGGAGTCAGACAAACAGCCTATCAAATCACGGTAGCGACCGATGCAGCCTGTCTAAATCCGGTCTGGACTTCCGGAAAGGTGGCATCTGACGAATCATTGCACATCTGTTATGCAGGACCGGCTCTCACCCCTTCCACCCGCTATTATTGGAAAGTAACCGTGTGGAACAACAAAACCGGAGAAGAGACTTCGACGGAAAAGGCTTTCTTCGAAACAGGACTGCTGTCCGACGGATGGTCGGGAGCGCAATGGATCAAGGCAACTCAAATAAACAAGAATTCCAAAATCAATCCGGAAGACAAGAAACAGACAAAGGCACGAATGCTGCTGGAAATGGATGTCACACTGACTTCCGGCAACGCATCCGTTCTTTTCGGCGCACGCGATGCTTCCAACGTATTCATGTGGTCTGTCAATACGCTAGACAATGAAAAAGAGCCTTTGATCAGAAGACATATTTATGACAGGGGACGCCTGCAAAGTTCGGATACTCCGATCGGCAAATTCTTCACTAAATCCGACTTGCTGAATAAAGAACACCATCTGGCAATCGAAGCAAAAGATGGAGTGGTCAAGACTTATATTGACAAGGTACTGGTGGATACCTATACCGACACCGATTCCAAACTATCGAATGGATATATCGGCTTCCGGGCATTCAGAGGGAATAACACCAACGAAACGGCCATGTTTGACAATATCGTACTGACAGAGTACGAACAGAAAGGCGACAAGGAAGAAGCCAAAGTCGTTCTGAAAGAGGATTTCGAGAAACCTCAGTCCGCTTTTGAAGGCGGAGAAATCGTATCTGTGGGAGGTAATCGTAAACTGAATATGGTTTCCGGTTCCGGCGATTATCGGGTATTGCAGGTTGACATGAGCGGAGTACCCATGTTCCGTAAAGAATTCAAGGCAAAAAAGAAGATTGCATCCGCCCGCATCTACAGTTCGGCTCTGGGCGTCTATGATTTGTTTATCAACGGACAACGGGTAGGAAACAAGATGGAAGACGGCAGCATACGCTATGACGAATTGAAGCCGGAATGGACGGAGTTCAGCAAAACAGCCCACTATCAGACGTATGACATCACCGATTTGCTCCGGAAAGGAGAAAACGCAGTCGGCGCCCAGGTATCCTCCGGCTGGTGGAACAGTGACGTCTGCCACGGAGAGTATGGCAGTCACGAAGTAGGATTCATCGCAAAGATATTACTGAAATATACGGACGGCACTTCGGAAACGGTAGTAACGGACCTTTCCTGGCTGTCATCCATGGACGGTGCCATACGAATGGGAGACATCTACCACGGAGAAACTTATGACGCCCGAAAAGAAAGTGCATGGACGAAGCCCGGATATAATACTGCCAACTGGAACAAGACGGCTGTCAACCCTCATTTCAAAGGAGAGTTAATCGCCTTTGCCGGACCCACCGTTCAGGTACGTCCGCATCTGAGCCGTATCCCTTTGTCCACTACTGTTTACCAAGGTGAAAAAGACGGTAAAATCAATGTAGTGAGTATTACGGACAAACCGGCTCCTATCCGGCTAAAGAAAAGTGAAACGGCCGTCTACAACTTAGGTCAGAACATGGTCGGCTGGGTTCGGTTCAAAGTAAAAGGTGCATCGGGAACGGAGATGAAACTCCGTTTCGGCGAGATGCTGAACGACACGGGAGATAAATCACGCGGAGACGACGGCCCTGCCGGAAGTATATATACCGCCAACCTCAGAAGTGCAAAAGCAACATTGAAGTATATCCTGAAAGGAAGCAAGGAAGGCGAATCATTCCATCCGTCCATGACCTTCTTCGGTTTTCAGTATTGTGAGATAACGGCAAGTGAAGACATCGAGGTACTTTCCCTGATAGGGGAAGTGGTCGGTTCCGCTACCGAAGAGGGAGCTTCGTTTGTCACTAGCAGCCGGTCAATCAATCAGTTATACAGCAATGTCATGTGGGGACAAAGAGGCAACTATCTGAGCATCCCTACCGACTGCCCGCAAAGAGACGAACGTCTGGGCTGGACCGGAGACACGCAAGTGTTCTGCCGTGCCGCTTCTTATAATGCGAATGTATCCGCCTTCTTCGAAAAATGGATGAGAGATATGCGTGACGGTCAGCGAAGTGACGGCGCCTATCCGGATGTAGCTCCACACTCATGGGTAGGCTACGGACAAGCAGCCTGGGCTGATGCCGGTGTCATCGTTCCCTGGACTATCTATCTGATGTACGACAACAAAAAGATATTGCAGGACAATTATGCATCTATGGAGAAATACATGGAGTTCCTGTCCCGTCAAAAAGGAGACGGTTATAACTATAACGGTGCCGGAACAAATTATGGCGACTGGCTATCGTACGAAGATACCGAACGCCGCTATGTCAGTGTATGCTACTACGCATATACGGCACAATTGATGGCCAAAATTTCGGAAGCATTGAAAACGGACGACTGTGATGCCTACGCTTCCAAAGCAAAGGCTTACAGAAAGCTGGCACAGGAAATCAAGAAAGAATTCCAGACACGCTACGTCGATGCAGACGGAGACTTGAAGCAAAAGAGCCAGACGGCCTATCTGCTTGCCTTGAAACTGGATTTATTCCCGACAGAAGAAGCACGGAAGAAAGGAGTGGAAACACTGGTCCGCAAGATTACCGGCAACGGTAACCGTCTGAGCACAGGATTCGTGGGTACAGCCATCCTGAATCAGACATTAAGCCAGTTCGGAGAATCAAATACGGCTTACGATCTACTGCTGCAACGGAACAACCCTTCCTGGCTGTATAGCATAGACCAGGGAGCAACCACTATCTGGGAACGCTGGGATTCGTATACCAAAGAGAAAGGTTTTGGCCCCGTATCGATGAACTCGTTCAATCATTACTCGTATGGAGCAGTCTCCGAATGGATGTACCGCACAATGGGCGGTATAGATATCGACGAAACACGTCCGGGATTCAAGCACATCGTATTACAGCCGATTCCGGACAACCGTCCGGAAGTTGCCGCCGGTCAGGAACGGATTGACTGGGTAAATGCTTCGTTCCCTTCCTGTTATGGAGATATCAAGAGCAGCTGGAAAAAAGAAAATGACGGAACGGTTTCTTACCAAGTGACGATACCTGCCAACACCACCGCCACTCTTCACTTACTATTACCTACTCTCGACTATGTAGTAGAAGAAAGCGGAAAAGCTGCCGTGAAAGCGGAAGGAGTTTCTTCGGTTACTTTCATGAATGGAAAGGCAGTATTAGAACTACAGTCCGGTACATATCAGTTTGTGGTTAAAAAGGAAAACAAATAGACAGAATGAAAAAAATATATTTAGTGACTGCACTTGCATGTTGTGCACTGCAACCCACCCTTGCACAAAAGCAAGAAGAATGCAAGCCCGTGAACCTTCATTGCGACCACCTGATCAATCCGCTGGGCATCGACAATGCCAATCCCAGATTGTCGTGGATGCTGAACGATGCCCGACAAAGAGCCCGGCAGACTGCTTATCAGATAATAGTCAGCACAGACTCACTGAAAGCAAACAACGAAAACGGGGAAATATGGAACTCGGGGAAAAAAGAATCGGATCAAATCCTTGTCACCTATCCGGAAAAGAATCTTCAACCCTTTACCAAATATTACTGGAAAGTGAATGTATGGGATAAGGACGGCAAAAAGGCTACTTCGGACATCAACAGCTTCGAGACCGGAATGATGGGAATGGAAAACTGGCAGGGCGCATGGATTGGCGACAACAGAGACATCAACTATAAGCCCGCCCCCTATTTCAGAAAAACATTCGACACTCAAAAGAAAGTCAAATCCGCCAGAGCGTACATCGCCGTCGCCGGTTTATACGAATTATACATCAACGGAGAGAAAATTGGAAACCATCGGCTAGACCCGCTGTATACCCGTTTCGACAGACGGAATTTCTATGTGACTTATGATGTGACCAACCAACTTCAGAAAGGTAAAAACGCGATTGGCGTACTGCTGGGAAATGGCTGGTACAACCATCAGTCAAAAGCAGTCTGGGACTTTGACCGCGCACCGTGGCGTAACCGCCCCGCTTTTTGCATGGACCTGAGAATTACCTACGAAGACGGTACTACAGAAGTAATCCGCTCCGAAAGAGACTGGAAGACTTCATCGGGCGCCTTGATCTTCAACAGCATCTATACAGCGGAACATTATGACGCCCGCCTGGAACAGAAAGGCTGGAATACAGCAGATTTTGACGATTCGAAATGGAAGGAAGCTGGTTACAGAGCTGTACCTTCTCAAAACGTCGTATCCCAGCAGGTACAACCGATTCGTATCGTAGAAACAATACCGGCAAAAGCGCTTAAGAAAGTGAACGACACGACGTATGTATTCGACTTTGCCAGAAATATGTCCGGAGTGACCCGCATCAAGGTATCCGGAGAAGAAGGAACGGTAGTAAGGCTCAAACACGGCGAACGCATCTATGACAACGGACGGGTGAATATGTCAAACATTGACGTATACCATCGTCCGGTAGATGACAAAGACCCATTCCAGACGGATATTCTCATCCTGAGCGGAAAGGGAGAAGACGAGTTTATGGCACGGTTTAACTACAAAGGCTTCAGATACGTAGAAGTAACAAGCAGTAAGCCTGTCGCACTCGATCAAAACAGTCTAACTGCTTATTTCGTTCATAGCGACGTTCCGCAAAAAGGAGAGATAAACACGTCAAACCCACTCGTGAAC
>SKEL01002532.1_pt1 | contig 12100 bp, 11 predicted proteins | sample 4826741 | NCBI WGS metagenome assembly SKEL01 (sample SAMN11008810, study PRJNA524170) | human gut metagenome | biome: Human fecal sample; material: Feces; isolation source: fecal sample from pouch patient p33 | host: Homo sapiens | place: Israel: Tel-Aviv | collected 2016-03-22
TTTTACGCCATAACGTTCCGCAAGCACACAGATGCTCACAGGAGTAGATTCAATCTCCTTCTTTTAAAAAAGAAACGAACTCAGAATTGAGCCGTGTACCGTCAAATTCGGATAAATCCCAGTCATAACTGAAGATTTCATTGGAAGACTTGTCAAGCCATTTACGTTTACGAACATGGAGATAAGTGGCGCGACCACGAATAGGGTAGTCTTGGATTGTACGGTACTCACCAAAACCATAGGATATGATATCCGGGTTGGTCTTATCTTCTTTTAGCTGAACTTTTTTTTCATCAAGATAAATATCAAAACGGTCAGCACTCTTGTCGAAATTGACAATATCAAAGTTGTCTATAAGCACATCCGGAAGGATGGCACGAAGGAGTCGTTCGGGGTTCATAAAACAAAGGTAAGCAAAGATAGCTAATTTTAAAACTTACCAACCAGAAATTTCCGCTGAGCCGAAAAGACATTAAGTTATGAAGACGATTATTGACAAAGCCAACACGAGAGGTTATTTTAATCATGGATGGCTAAAAACTTACCACACATTCAGCTTCGCAGATTATTATAATCCCAGACGTATACACTTCGGTGCTTTGCGCGTATTGAATGACGATACAGTGGCTCCCGGAGAAGGTTTCGGCATGCACCCGCATAAAAATATGGAAGTAGTATCCATTCCTTTACAAGGATATTTAAGACACGGAGATAATGTACAAAATGAAAGTACCATCACCCCCGGAGAAATTCAAGTAATGAGTACAGGAACAGGTATCTATCACAGTGAATACAATGCCAGTAAAACCGAAGATCTGAAATTCCTGCAAATCTGGGTGATCCCTAATGTAGAGGAAACCAAACCTGAGTACCATAATTATAATATCCGCCCGTTATTGAAACGTAACGAACTGGCAACTTTCATTTCTCCTTCCGGAAACACACCGGCACATCTGTTGCAGGATACCTGGTTTTCAATAGGTACATTTGATGCCGGACATAGTGTAATATACCGTATGCACAAACCTCGCACAGGCGTTTACATTTTTGTTATAGAAGGAGAGATTAATGTAGCAGGCGAAAACCTTTCACGCCGTGACGGTATCGGTATATGGGACATTGAAAGTGTCACTATCGAAGCCACTTCCGAAACACAGATACTGGCTATTGAAGTAGCTATGTAAACCATATTATTCATGGCGCAATCATCCAAACGGGAAATTTGCGCCACAAATACCTCTTTACTTCCTTATCTTAACCCCATTTTTCTACAAATTTTATACGCCACACGGTCTACAGAACAAAATTACACATCTAGCAGACCAACTCTTTCTTCAAACGAAAGTCCTAATACAAACAATTTTTGAAGGTATATACAATAATAAACAGATTATTCCCTCTCCCAATTATAAGACAGCCGGAGCTGTGTTCAAATATCCCTTATCTTTTAGTTTAGCAAAGATTCTGGTATTGACAATCTGTACACATATTCTAATCTTTATAATAAAAACAGGGAACAAACGGTATTCCACCATCAAATACTTGAGATATCCTCTACTATAAAAATAAGAACTTCCTTCTGAATGGCCGAACGCAATCCACTTTCCATCCATACACTGGCTTTTTGTAATAAACTCAATTGACACGCAAGCAAAATCAATAGAATAATAATTATACCTAACTCTATCTGTACTTTTCATTATAGTTTGTTTTTTTCAAAGTAAAGATAAACAAGAATCAATAATTTACGGAAGTAAAACAGAGAGAGTCTTTCAACGACACAAACCTCAGATTATCTTTTAATTATAGATAATCTGAGATTCGTGTTGAAACAAAAGCTTTTTCAGAGTGTTTCTTAGAGTTCTATTGTCAATTCTACCGGACAATGATCTGAGCCAAAGATATCCGTATAAATATGTGCACCTTTCAACCTATCTTTCAGTGAATCGGAAGTGAGAAAATAATCAATACGCCAACCTGAATTCTTTTCACGGGCTTTAAAACGATAAGACCACCATGAATAGATTCCTTCCTGCTCTGGATAAAAATAGCGGAACGTATCCGTAAAACCGGACTCAAGCAAAGTGGTAAACTTGGCACGTTCCTCATCAGTGAAACCTGCATTTTTACGGTTTGTCTTAGGATTCTTCAAGTCTATTTCCTTATGCGCCACGTTCAGGTCACCACACACAATGACAGGTTTCTTTTCTTCCAGTTTTTTCAGATAGGCACGGAAATCATCTTCCCATTTCATTCTATAATCCAACCGTCGCAATTCTTCCTGCGAATTGGGAGTATACACAGTATCAGACAAAGCCGTCCATTCAGAGCCTTCCTTGGCTTGTGAATACATTTTTCTTGAAAAACGAGGGCTTGCTTCCAAGAGTCGATTGGGACGAAAAGACAAAGAGTTGGAAGGATGATCCTTATAATGTGCCAGAGCTTCCTACTTCTTATCCGGAGCCAAGTATTTTTGGTATTTTGCCGGCATACGGATTTTATGCCCGTCATGTAAAAGGCTTAGAGGTAAAGGGTCTGTCAATTAGTTTTGAAAAAGAAGATACGCGTCATGCAATTGTTCTTGATGATGTGGCAGATGCAAGCTTTGAAGATCTTTCTCTTCAGACAGCAAAAGAAACGCAGGAAGTAGCTTTTGTAACAAGTATGTATAAGCGTCCGGCAAATCTCGAATATGTACCAGATCAGCCATATCATATGACAACGATTACAAATGTAACGCTGCCAGAAAATATTTCTGTTAAGCTGGCAACAGTTGAGGCACCAGCGCCGGGAACACCAAGAGATTCCTTCTATAGCTGCCCAACACTGCCAATTCCGGAAAATGGCTACCGCTATCAGAAAGAGACAGATGTATATCCATTACCGCTTACTGTTTTTCCGCCGTTTGAAAATCGTACAACTGGAAAGACAAGAAATCCGGCAGAGGAGACGAGCCGTAAAGAGGTGCCGGGCATGATTTATAATGAAGGCCTTGCACAGCGTGAGTACACTGTTTATCGCGATCATGGCAAGCATGTATCTGTTACTATGAAGAAAATGACAAAAGAGCAGGTTGGAGAGATTGCAGCAGTTGAACGTGCATGCTTCCTTCCGGCAGAGGCTGCATCCGAGAAGGATTTTGAGGAGCGTTTTTCAAGTCCGGCGTTTGTTTGCTATGGTGCATACAATGAAGAAGGAGAGCTGATTGGCTTTATTGATGGTGCTTCCTATGATAAACCAGAGCTTCCTGATGAGCTTTATCATGATACTACAAAGCTTGTAGAAAATGGTCCATGGCAGACTGTATTTGGTGTTAATGTGATTGCACGTTACCGCAGAATGGGTGTTGCAGGCCAGATGGTACGTCACTATGTTGAGGAGAGCCGTAAGCGCGGACAAGACGGTGTTGTGCTAACATGTAAGGATCATCTGCGTCCTCTTTATGAAAAAGCCGGATTTATCTGGCAGGGTGTATCAGCTTCCACACACGGTGGTGTGAAGTGGAATGATATGCTGCTTCGCTTCCGAAAAGGAGAATAAAAGAAATGAAGAAACTATTGATTTATTTAAAGGCATACCGTAAAGAGGCATGTCTGGCACCAATTTTTAAGATGCTTGAGGCTGTCTTTGAGCTGTTTGTTCCGCTTGTTATCAAGGGAATTATCGACTACGGTATTGCAGCAGAAGACCGCGCATATTGTCTTCGCATGGGACTGCTGCTTTTACTGCTTGCCGTAATCGGTCTTGCAATGGCCACCACAGCACAGTGGTTTTCTGCAAGAGCAGCGGCAGGATTTGCAGCTAAGATTAAGCAGGTATTAATGGAGCATATACAGAAGCTTTCTTATACTGAGCTTGATACTATTGGTACATCAACGCTGATCACACGTATGACAAGTGATGTCAATCAGGTTCAGACAGGAACGAATCTGGTGCTTCGTCTGTTCATGCGTTCTCCATTCATTGTATTTGGTTCTATGATTATGGCATTTACTATTGATTTTAAGGCTGCCATGATTTTTGTGATTACAATTCCGCTTTTGTCTGTTGTTGTATTTGGCATTATGCTTTCAAGCATTCCGCTGTATAAAAAGGTACAGTCACAGCTTGACCGCGTGCTTGGTATTACAAGAGAAAATCTGACAGGTGTGCGTGTAATTCGTGCATTTAATAAGGAAGAAGAAGAAATTAGCCACTTTAAGGCAGAGAATGAGCAGTTTACCAGACTGCAGACTTTTGTTGGAAAGATTTCAGCATTGATGAATCCATTAACATTTGTTATCGTTAATTCTGCAATTCTTGTTCTTGTCTGGACTGGTGCCTGGAGAGTAGAGGGCGGCATTTTGACACAGGGTGCAGTTGTAGCTCTTGTCAACTATATGTCTCAGATCTTAGTCGAGTTGATTAAATTAGCAGATTTGATTATCAATATCACAAAGGCAGTTGCATGTGGAAATCGTATCCAGAAGGTTCTCGAAGTAGAGCCGTCTATGGAAAATGGAAGCAAAGAGTGCGTTGAAGAAAAAAACATTCAGGAAAATGCAGTTGATTTTAATCATGTATCATTAACGTATGCAGGTGCAGGAGCACCATCTCTTACTGATATTGATCTTCATGTAAAGACAGGTCAGACAGTCGGAATCATCGGAGGAACTGGTTCTGGTAAGACTTCTGTTGTCAATCTGATTCCACGTTTCTACGATGCGACAGAGGGAACTGTTCGCGTATTTGGAAAGTCAGTGAAGGATCAAGATATCGAGTCACTTAGAAGCCAGATTGCGGTTGTTCCACAGAAGGCAGTCTTGTTTGCAGGAACGATTCGTGAGAATATGAAGTGGGGCAAGGAGGATGCAACAGATGAGGAGATCATGGAAGCACTTGCCATTGCTCAGGCAACTGAAGTCGTAGAAAAGAAGGAAGGCGGTCTTGATGCTTTTGTTGAGCAGGGTGGAAAGAATCTTTCTGGTGGTCAGAGACAGCGACTGACTATTGCGCGTGCCCTAGTCAGACAGCCACGTATTTTAATTTTAGACGACAGTGCATCTGCACTTGACTTTGCAACTGATGCAGCTCTTAGAAAGGCAATTCGAGAGATGAAAAATGCACCAACTGTATTTATTGTATCGCAGAGAACTTCTTCTATCAGATTTGCTGATCAGATTTTAGTGCTTGATGATGGAAAGAGCGTTGGTGTTGGCACGCATGATGAGCTTCTTACAACGTGCAGTGTATATAAAGAAATTTATGATTCTCAGTATAAAAAGTCAGGAAAGGAGGCGTAATCATGGCAGCGAAGAAAAAATATGATCGTACCAAACAGAAGGAAACACTTGTAAAGGTATTAGAATATATTAAACATTACCGTGCTGTTCTGGTGTTTTCACTAATTTTAGCGGCAGTGACAGTTGCATGTACGCTTTATCTTCCTATTCTGACAGGAGATGCTATCAATTTGATTTTATCACCGGGACAGGTGGATTTTAATAGAATTAAGCCTATTCTTTATAAAGGCGCAGCTGTTATTATTATTGGTGCAGCCGCACAGTGGATTATGAATATCTGCAATAACCGCATTACCTATGCAGTTGTGCGTGATATTCGCCAGGAGGCTTTTGAAAAGATTGAAAGACTTCCATTAAAATATATCGACAGTCATCCATACGGTGATATAGTAAGCCGTATCATTGCCGATGCTGACCAGTTTTCCGATGGTTTGTTGATGGGCTTTACTCAGTTATTTAGCGGTGTTCTTACAATTGCAGGTACACTGATTTTCATGCTTACAATTAATATTCCAATGACAGCAGCAGTTGTTGTTCTGACACCAATTTCCTTCTTTGTGGCAGGCTTTATCGCAAAGAAGACATTTCATCTGTTCAAGAAGCAGTCCGAGACTAGAGGTGAGCAGACTACGCTTATTGATGAGATGATCAATAATCAGAAGGTCGTTAAGGCATTTGGTCAGGAAGAAAAGGTAATGGATCGCTTCAATGAGGTCAATGAACGCCTTCGTGATTGCTCTGTAAAGGCAACTTTCTTCTCATCTATCACAAACCCGGCAACACGTTTTGTAAACTCTCTTGTATATGCAGCAGTTGCCGTATTTGGAAGCTTTTTCTCTATTGGCGGCGGAATAAATGTCGGTCAGCTGTATAGCTTTTTAAATTATGCAAACCAGTATACAAAGCCATTTAATTCTATTTCAAGCGTTGTTACGGAGCTTCAGAATGCGCTTGCATGTGCAGGAAGACTTCTTGATCTGATTTATGAAGAGACAGAGGTACCGGATGCAGATAATGCAGAGGTTTTGCAGAATGTTGACGGTGCTGTAAAACTGTCTCACGTAAACTTCTCTTATGATCCTAAACAGAAGCTGATTGAAGATTTAAATCTGTCTGTAAAGCCAGGACAGAGAGTAGCTATTGTTGGTCCGACTGGATGCGGAAAAACTACATTGATAAATCTTCTTATGCGTTTTTATGATACAAATGCTGGTACAATTGAAGTTGACGGTCATAATATTCGCAATGTGACAAGAAAGAGTTTGCGAGAAAATTATGGTATGGTACTTCAGGAGACATGGCTTAAAAGTGGTACTATCCGTGAAAATCTGATGATGGGACGCCCAGACGCAACAGAGGAAGAAATGATTCAGGCAGCAAAGGCAGCTCATGCACACAGCTTTATTAAGAGAATGCCAAAGGGATATGATACAGATATAGGACAGGATGGCGGATCTCTTTCTCAGGGACAAAAACAGCTGCTTTGTATTACGCGAGTTATGCTTTGCTTGCCTCCGATGCTGATTCTTGATGAGGCAACATCTTCAATTGATACACGTACTGAAATAAAGATTCAGGAAGCATTTAGCCGAATGATGCAGGGACGAACAAGCTTTATTGTGGCACATCGTCTTTCAACTATTCAGGAAGCAGATGTGATTCTTGTTATGAAAGATGGCCATATCATCGAGCAGGGCAACCATGAATCATTGCTTGCAAAGAATGGATTCTATGCTAAGCTGTATAATAGTCAGTTTGCGCTGTAACAAAGGGGTACAAACAAAATGAGTTTAGTAGAGTTATTTATTCTGGCGGTGGGTCTGTCTATGGATGCGTTTGCCGTATCAATCTGTAAGGGATTGTCTTTAGGAAAAATTACAAAGAAGCATATGGCAATCGCAGGTGCATGGTTTGGAGGCTTTCAGGCACTGATGCCGCTTATCGGATATTTCCTTGGAAGTTTTTTTGCTGATATGATTACAAAGTATGCGCACTGGATTGCGTTTGTGCTGCTTATTATTATCGGTGGAAACATGATTAAGGAAGCGATGGGAGAGGACGAAAAGGTTGATGCCTGTATGGATGCAAAGGAGATGTTCCTTTTGGCGATTGCCACTAGTATTGATGCACTTGCTGTTGGTGTGACCTTTGCATTCTTAAAGGTACAGATAGTTCCGGCTGTAAGCTTTATTGGCTGTGTAACCTTTGTCTGTTCTGCAATTGGCGTTAAGATTGGAAGTATATTTGGATCTAAATACCGCTCAAAAGCAGAATTTTGCGGAGGCATGATTCTTATTTTGATTGGACTGAAGATTTTGCTTGATGGATTAGGAATTATATAAAAAAGAGAGCAATCACCCAGATGTTAAATGTCTGGATGATTGCTCATTTTTATTCTTAGGATTCGTCTTGATTGTCAAGCAGCGCAAACCCTGCAACATGCGTAGTAGGAAGTGAGAATACAATCGTTCCGGCTTTGCTGTCAGGACCTGCTTTTTTCAGGATAGACTGCATTATAGCTGCCTTTTGGGAAGCTGCGGCAACGATCATGATCATTTCTTTTTCCTGTGCAATTGTGATGTTATAGAATTTTGGTGCACCCTTTGCGCCAGTTCCTTTTCCGTGAAGGACGGTGCCGCCTCGTGCACCTGCTGCGCGTGCCGCATTCATAACCATATCGGTGCAGCCCTGGCTGCAGACGGCAACGATAAGCTCATGCGCATAATTAAGCGAAGGTGTGTAAGCTGCGTTATCTGTTTCTCCATTTAAAAAGGCCACTGTTTTTCCTCCTCCAACACTTTTAATAGGGACAGCAATCACGATTCCATGACCAGGAACCCCAATGTGCATATGGCGTTTTTGCGCCTGAATCAGTTTTTTTGTTTTTTCTTCACTGGCCACGGTAAACACAATACGTCGTTCATTAGATTCTATGCCAAGAAGATCAAGCATACTTTGCACTGCTGTGCCGCGGCCAGCCATTGTAATGCTAAGCGGCAGATCAAGCTGACTGCAAAGATCCATCAGAATGGAAAGTGAGTCCGGGTTTATGATTGAGATTATGTAATTCATTTCGCATGTCCTCCTTCCCACAATTCAACAATATCGTAGTCGCCATAGACAACAGTAGTTTCTTTGGTACGTTTTTGCTTTTGCTCATAGAAAAGACCGACAAGCTGAATGGAGACGAGAGGCATCATGGCAACGAGTGCAACAACTCCAAATGCATCCTGGAGTACATTACCGCCAAGTGCGATGCTCGCGCCCATGAAAAACTGAAGCATAAATGTTGCTGTCATCGGACCAGATGCAACACCGCCAGAGTCAAATGCAATAGCTGTGTAGATATCTGGAACGAAGAAGGTCAAAATTAATGCAGTTGTATATCCTGGAATTAAAAACCAGAAAAGAGAAATTCCAGTGAGAACGCGAATCATGGAAAGTCCCATTGCAAGTGCAATTGCAATTGATAGGCTGCGCTTAATTACACGTCCGGGGATAGCACCGGCACTGACTGTTTCAATCTGTTTTTCAAGGACTGCAACAGCCGGCTCAGCTGATATGATAAACCAGCCTATTGCCATGGCAAGAGGAACGAGCCACCAGACACTTTTTCCAGAGGAAAGTGCTGCACCAAGCTCAGCGCCAAGGGCAGAAAATCCGATGTTAACGCCGGTCAAAAAGAGTACAAGACCAATATACGTATAAAGTAAGCCAATCATAATCTTTCCGAGATTTCTACTGTCAAGATGAAGTAGTGTAAACTGAAACAGAAAGAAAATCACGATAATTGGCAGCATAGCAATGGCAGTTTCCTTTAGATAATGTGGAATAGCATGAAGAAAGGCATATCCAATATCTGTGGTCGTGCCATAAGAAGCAGTGCTAAGATCTGCAACGGCGGCATTGTCCTTGTAGAAAAATCCAAGAATCAAAACTGCAAGAACAGGACCAATCGAGCAAAGAGCAACAAGACCAAAGCTGTCGGCTTCGGCATTTTTATCGCTTCGTACATTAGACACACCAAGTCCAAGTGCAAGGATAAAAGGAACAGTCATTGGTCCGGTTGTAACACCGCCGGAATCAAAAGCGATGCCAAGAAAGTTTTTGTCGGCAAAAAAAGCAAGCAAAAATATGATGGCATAAAAGAAGATCAGCAGCAGGCGAAGGCGCATTCCTGTTAGGATACGCAGCATACATACGCTCATAAAAAAACCTACTCCAGCACCAACTGTGATAAGCAGTACCGTGTTGCTGATATGAGGGACGGTCTGGGCAAGGACCTGGAGATCCGGTTCAGCGATTGTGATCGCAAAGCCCAGAAGAAAACTGACAGCAAGGATCAGCGGGAGATTTTTTGTACGTGTGAGCGCAGTTCCAATTTGGTTTCCAATTGGTGTCATGGATTGCTCAGCTCCCAGCGAGAAAAGGCCCATACCGATAATCAGCATCAGGGCTCCGACAAGAAATGTCAGGAGAAGATCCGGCTGCATAGGGGAAATGTACAGGCACAGAAGAAAGACGATAATAACGATTGGTAAAACCGAAAATAATGATTCTACCACCTTTTCTGTGACTGCGGTGCGTGTTTCTCTCAGATGAATCTGTCTGATAATGATACCTCCTTTGATGTGTTTTCTTTTAGTATACCAGATGACATTTGATCGCGCAACCTGCAAAAACAATTGACATAAAGTTAACAGATGAGTATAGTTGGGAGTGGACAAAAATGAATTATATATGAAAACATATGAAAACAGAGGAGATAAATTTCATGGAAAATAAAATTTTGACAACAAATTTTCATACACATACAACTCGGTGCAACCATGCAGCTGGTGAGGACCGCCAGTATGTAGAGGAGGCAATAAAGGGTGGGCTTAAGGTTCTTGGCTTTTCAGACCATTCACCATATTTCTTTTCAGGAGATTATTACTCTACATTCCGTATGAAAAGAGAGCAGGTGCTAGGATATGTAGATTCTATTTTGGCGCTGAAGAAGGAATATAAAGATGATATTGAGATCAAGCTTGGATTCGAGACAGAGTATTATCCGAAGTATTTCGACAAGCTGTTGGAATTTTACAGCCAGTATCCTATTGATTATATCATTATGGGGCAGCATTTTGTATTAAATGAGGAAGAACATATATATAGTGGTGAGCTGCATCATGAGGAAGATATGATGATGCGCTATGTGGATCAGGTTATTGAAGGTCTTGAGACAGGATGCTTTACTTATCTGGCGCATCCTGATCTGCTTAATTTTGGCGGTTCTAAGGAAAACTATGAAAAGGCAGCAGATAAACTGTGTGCTTATGCAGCAAAGAATAAGGTGCCGCTTGAAATTAATATGCTTGGTATGAGAGAGCATCGCCATTATCCTAATTTTGAATTTTTTAAGATTGCAGCAAGACATAACTGCGATATTATTTTAGGATGTGATGCGCATGAACCAAAGGATGTGTGTGATCTTGAGTCAGCAAAGACTGCGCTTGAGTGGTGCCGTAAGCTTGGACTAAACAGGATTGAATATCCTGAGCTAAAGAAGCCATCTGCAAAGTAATTTAAGCGATAAAACCGTGAATAGTGTTCACTTAAAAAGTTACAGTTCACTGGACACCCATTCGCAAAACCGCACGTTCCGTGCGTCGTTGCTAACCGCAAACAAGTTTGCGCGCAACTTTGTTTTGTTCATAAACGGGCGTCCACTTCGTCCTGCTGATCTGTCAAATTTCTATGCAAGCATGAAATTTGTCCAGATCTAGCATGACGCGTGAACTGTAACCTTAAAAAATGAGAATTACAAAAGAGGTTGATTTTTTTTGGAAAGAAAATATAATAGTATATATAAATAACACTGGAAGAGGGAGTTGTAGATAAGGAGAAGAACATTATGAGAAAACGATTGCTTAGAAAAGCAGGAGCAATTTGTCTTGCGGCAAGTATGGCTTTGACACCGGCATCACAGTCTGTTATGGCAGAGGAAGTGTATCAGGAGGAAAGCAGTAGTACAGAAGCATTTTTTTCGGAAGAGTCAAGTGCTGAGGAAACCATGGCGAATGCAGATGATTCATTTGAAGCAGAGTCAGCTGTGAACGAAACTGAAAAGACTGAGACAAATACACAAAATGAGTTAACGGAGACTGAGATCAGCACAGAGACTGATACCAGCATAGAAACAGAGACTAGCACAGAAACTGAGACCCAAACAGCAGAGAATGTGACAGCAGAAGCAGAAACGCAAAAGGAAGCGGCTAATTATGCTTCTCCTGTATATGAGAGTGAGGGATATCAGTATACAATTGAGGATGGAAAAGCACTGCTTTCAAAATATATAGGAACAAACAAGAATGTAGTAATTCCATCAACGCTGAACGGCTATCCAGTAACAAAGCTCACGAGTGACGTTTTTATGAATTCATCGATTGAGTCTGTAGTAATTCCGTCATCTATTACAGAATATGAATTAACAGGTTTAAACATGTTTGTTAATTGTAATTCTTTAAAATCGGTAAAGATTGAAAGTTCAGCGAGTTTAGTGGCCAATATGTTTGATCGCTGTACATCGATAGAGACAATTGAAATTACAGGAAATCCGTCCATAATAGGAAGTTATGCATTTCAGGGAACGAAAATTAAGAAGCTTCAGATCCCATCATCGGTAATAAAGATTGATCAGTCAGCATTTGCCTATAGTGATATTGAAGAAATTACTATTCCTGCAGCAGTAAAAGAAATTGAAAGCTGTGCATTCGAAAGCTGTACTGCACTAAAGAATGTTCTATATGAAAGCAGTGCCAATATTGCAATTAGAA
>SKEL01000462.1_pt1 | contig 12092 bp, 11 predicted proteins | sample 4826741 | NCBI WGS metagenome assembly SKEL01 (sample SAMN11008810, study PRJNA524170) | human gut metagenome | biome: Human fecal sample; material: Feces; isolation source: fecal sample from pouch patient p33 | host: Homo sapiens | place: Israel: Tel-Aviv | collected 2016-03-22
CTACATGCTGAACCTATGGCCTATTACATTTTTTTATATTTCAAGGAGGAAAAGACCACATGAAGAAAAATTTAAGAATTGTTAGCGCTGCTGCTGCTGCTTTATTAGCTGTTGCTCCAGTTGCTGCTTCTGCTGTATCTACTGTTTCAGCTGATACTGTTCAACCTGCTGAAACTACTGTTAAGGTTCCTGGTGTTATCACCCTTGACCGCGGTTCAAACACTCAATTTTCACTTAGCTTGAACCAAACTCAAAAGGACAGCTTATTACAACAAATCGGTGGTATGCCTGCTGGTGCAGAAGTTACTAACGTTAAGGTAACCTCTGTTACTGCTGCTGGTACTGACGGCAAGTTTACTCAATCATTTACTTTTGACGTTGTAAATGGTAACACTACTGTTAAGACTGGTGTTAAGGGTGAAGCTACTGCTCAATTTGCTAGCCAACAAGGTACTCCATACTTCTACAACATTAAGGACAACACTGTTATCGACAACGGTAGCACTGTTAAGTTAAACAACATTGCTAACGGTTTCAGTGCTTCAGATCTTTTGAAGGAAATCCGTGATAACTACGCATGGAAGACTAGTGATGCTTCAGGTTCTAAGGCAGAAATGACTACTACTGCTTCAGACGTTGAAAGTCAATTAGTTGCTCAAGGTTTAAAGCGTGCTTCAAACGGTGACTTTGATTACCCAGCAAACGGCTTCAACCTTAAGTTAAGTGCTAAGTCAGAAAACGGCAACACTGCTTCAATCACTGTAAGAATCAACGCAGACGTTAACTACAACGCTCCTGTATTCGTAGTTGATGGTAAGGTTTACCAAAACAACGAAGTTGTTGATGGCTTCCTTAGAGATACCAAGGACAACAAGGTTATCGTAAACAACAAGCTTAACGACAAGGCTGTTACTGCTGCTGTTACTGCTTACGTACAAAGTGCTTACGGCAACAGCTACGACAAGACTGCTTTAGACTTAGCTGCACACCAACAAAAAGTTAGTGCATCAAGCCTTAAGATTGACAGCTCAAAGGTTAACGCTAGTGTTGCAGGTGTTTACCCAGTAGTTGTTAGTGCTACTAACCCAGCTGGTTACACTTCAAAGATCACTCTTTACGTTGCTGTAATGGGTCCTACTGAAAAGGCTCCACAAGAATACGTAAAGGCTGACAACACTAAGGTTTACAACATTAACGGTAACGTTGTAACTGAAGCTGCTAATACTCCTGCACTTGCTAAGGGTGCTGCAGTTTACACCTTCGGTAAGGTTACTGTAAACGGTGTTGAATACACTCGTATTAACAGTGAAAACTCAAACTTGTTCGTAAAGAGCTCAGACTTGACTGCAACTAAGCCAGACACTACTGTTCCAAGTCAACCTAAGACTATTATGCACAACGCATACTACTACGACAAGGACGCTAAGCGTGTTGGTACTGACAAGGTAACTCGTTACAACACTGTAACTGTTGCAACTTCAACTACTAAGATCGGTGGCAAGGCTTACTACGAAGTAATCGAAAACGGCAAGGCTACTGGCAAGTTCATCAACGCAGACAACATTGATGGTACTAAGCGTACTTTGAAGCACAACGCATACGTTTACAAGTCTTCAAAGAAGCGTGCTAACAAGGTTGTTCTTAAGAAGGGTGAGACTGTTGTTACCTACGGTGGTACTTACACATTCAAGAACGGTAAGCAATACTACAAGATCGGTGACAACACTCACAAGACTTACGTAAAGGCTTCAAACTTTTAATTAAGTCTGTGGTATACGCTGACAAATAAGAAAGGCAGAGCGAAAGCTCTGTCTTTTTTTGGAGGAAATAATAATGAAAAAGAATTTTAAATTTACTAATATTGTAGCGGCAGCTTTGTTCGCTGCATCGCCTGTAGTTTCATTGGTAGCTGCTCCAAATACTATTCAAGCAGCAGCAGTTGTAACTAAAAGTAGTGTTATTACTCACTATCTTCGTGATAGAAGTGTATACACAAACAGTACTAAAATTAGGGCTTCCACCTCAATTAACAATATCCATTTGACTAATAATACTGGTACTGAAATTGAAACAAACGATGCAGTTTTAAACAATGGTAAATATACCTTAAATGCACAAGTAACAATAATGGGTTTGACGCCAACTTCAACTGATCGTTCAGTTACTATTGTTAATAACAATGGTGAAATTATTGGTTCTGCTAGTGTTAATGCACACAGTACTCTTGCACAAGGTAATCTTGAATTTGATTTTGCGGTCAAGAATGGTCAATTAAGTCATACTAGTTTGGGTAATATTACTGGAAATACTATTAAAGTAAGCAAGAAGAAAGTTACCAAGAAGAAACATAATAAAGTAGCTCATAAGAAGAATCACAAAAAGGCACATAAGAAAACTGTCAAACATACTAAAAAGAGAAAATAATTTAAAACGAGGCAATTGCCTCGTTTTTCTTTTGCTCTTAAAAAATAAGTACGATTTTGACTAACGTTTGAATAAAAATAATTGAATTTAGGTATAATATTGTTATAATTTTTCGTAGAAAAAATCAAATCAGGCTGATATAATGCTGTGTTTTTTCGCTGTAGTTGTGAGGCGCTATGGTGCCCGACAGAGGCTTTATATCTGATCGTTAGTCTTGATAGGCGATACGGTTCTGTCCGTCCTCTTATTACTAGACTGTTAGGCTGTATATTGTGCAGCCTAACAGTCTTTCTTTTGCTCTAAAAAAGATGCCGCTTATGCGACATCTTGGAAAATATTGTTGTTACAGTGTTACGATCTAGCTCTGTTTCAGAAATTCTTCTAACTGCTTATCAGAGAACACATTGCCATACTTTTGCTTTAATTGTTGCAGGATTTGTTGGCTAGTGCAGCCAACATCTTTCAAAGAAGCGACTAAGGTAAGTGCACCTGTTTTAAGACCTTGCTGCTGGCCTTTCTTTTCGCCTTCTATACGGCCTTTCTTTTCACCAACTTGCTCGCGTTCAAGCATTCTAGTTTCAAAGTCCATAATAGTATCCCTCCATTCTGGATCAGCATTCAGTGATTCAATGCGTTTTTGCGCTTTATCAAAAAGCTTGTCACCATGTACTGGCTAATTTTAAATCCAACTCTATAAACCATTTGTTATAATAAACGTTGACGTTTGTGCCTTCCAATATCAGATCTCGCATTGGGAGGTGAACACATGCTAGATTTGTTTCATTTTTTATTAGGCTCTATCTTAGCGCCACTTTTAGTGAACGTAGTTTCTTATGTCTTAGAGAGACTATTTGACAAGCGGCTAGGCAATGGTCATAGCAAAAGGCGTAAAAATTATAGATTGGGCTCTAAAAGACATCACAAGCGTCACTAGCCTCAGCCAATACATTTAGTTTTAATGCTATAAAATTTGGTGAAACAAAAAATCGTTACTCATTTGTCCGATTAGAGTAGCGATTTTTTTGTGTCTTAATTCTCGCACATGCAAGTTGTTTCATCTTTATATGAACATGTTAGCATATTTTTCTATATTTTTCTATATTCATGGTTTGTTTGCAGTATTTACGTTTAAATTAATGTATTGGCTCAAAAAAGATGCCGCTTATGTGACATCTTGGAAAATATTGTTGTTACAACTTAGCTCTGTTTCAGAAATTCTTCTAACTGCTTATCAGAGAATACGTTGCCATACTTTTGCTTTAATTGCTGCAGGATTTGTTGGCTAGTGCAGCCAACATCTTTCAAAGAAGCGACTAAGGTAAGCGCACCTGTTTTAAGACCTTGCTGCAGGCCTTTCTTTTCGCCTTCTTTTCTGCCTTTCTTCTCGCCTTCCATACGGCCTTTCTTTTCACCAACTTGCTCGCGTTCAAGCATTCTAGTTTCAAAGTCCATAATAGTATCCCTCCATTCTGGATCGGCATTCATTGATTCGATGCGTTTTTGTGCCTTATCAAAGAGTTTATCGCCATGTACCGGTAAATCTTTCATGAGTTTGACTAAATTAAGTAATGTTTCAGTCTCGGTTCCATCAGGAACTCCGTTTGAGTTAATTATAATTTTAGTCAAGCCATCCTGCAATATATCTGCATGATTGTCTACATTAATAGTTTGGTATGTAGACTTGATTGCAACTTTTTGCTTAGTTTTGAACGTGCAAAGAAAAATAATGAAGACATTTTTCAAATCATTGTAAGTATAGCCCTGGTGGAGAGTATACCTTTGATCGTTTTTCGAAGCATAATAGCGCATGCGACGAGCAATATCGTCATCGTCTGACCGCTGCATCTCAATATTGTAAAGGTTGCCGTTAATATCCTCAACCAAAATATCGAGTCGGACATCTTTTTGATCGCGATGCTCAGGATCGATGATTACTTCTTGCTTCTTAGGCGGAAAGATCTTCTTAATTGGGATCTCCGGCAGAATTCCTTGCAAAACATGTCTGCAAAAAGCTGGATTGGACATGATTTCACCAAAAACTTTGTCTTCTGAAAAACCAAACCATTGCCTGTTATTGTGCGTATTTTTCATTGCGCACCTCTTTCTAAAAAATAGTAGGATAAAATTTACCCTCTATTGTTTATTACGCAAAAAATCGGCAAAATTTTTTATAAAATTGTTTTTTCAGCATAATAATTTCTAGCTATACAATCAATGCTTCATACTGTATAATACTATTCAATATTTAAAATAATATAGATATATTCAAACATAGGGAGTGTGATGAATGTGTCAGCCTACAAGCAACGTAACTTGGGGATTATTAGCTTGCCCACTGACATAAAATATCGTAATTGGTCCAAGGACCTTACCAAGCGGAGAATTGAGAATGACGCGCAACTAGCGCAGTACATTACGTATGACAATAAATATCGGCTCAATAAGAACACATTGGCAGTCTATGAGTTCAAGCAAAATCCTATCTTAGGCAAATATAAGGCGGTAGCCTTCGACCTGAATCGTGGAATTGTGCTTAGTCAAAAGTCAACACATGCCATGATGCAAGGTTTGATGCGGCATGCCGTACATTGCGATATGATTTGGCAGAGAATGCTAGCTCGCGAGGCTGGAGTTGATATCTATCAAGGGATTGTCATGTACAATGTGCTTTATTTTTCAATGCATGCATTTAGTGGAAACTTCTTCACGGACTGGATTTGCTTGCACTGGATTAAAGACTTTCACGTTAAACGCCATGATCAAGCTATTTTCAACAGTATTGCACTTGATAAAAATGGCTTGGTCTATAATTTTGCCTTTGATTCGCCTAAGCCTAATCTTACTAAGATAATTGGTCAGTATCTGTTTCATAATCATTATTATTCTGACTTGTATTATCAGCATATGTTGCAAGAAAATAATCTTCGCGTAACAGTCATTAATTCTGACTCAATCCTGCATAATTCCAACTATTATGTGCAACTGGACTTGTATGCTGTTGATAGTTTCAAAAAGCTAGCTGACAAATTCTATAATCATGTTTTAAACTTGCATCTACTTACAATTGTAAAAGAATTTAAGCCATTAGATTATTTGCACCGTGAACACCGCTTTTTTACTAAGCAGATTATTAAGATCAGATATAATCGTTAACAGCTCTCATGAGCTGTATTTTTTTGCACTTTTTTGACTATCATCTGTTCTTCGTCAGGTACTATCTGACTTGGCTTTGCTTATCGTAGAAATTAACAAACACATGCGACACTTGGGATTAGAGCATCTCACCACTAAGTTTTTCTGCGGATTCAATCTTGCTAATCTAATAGTGCACAAGCGCTTGTGACATCATTTAGGAGAGTGTCACAATGACAAGTCAAAAATATTTCGAAGAAGCATGGAAAAATCGTAAGTTAGTTGGTGGTGCCTTAAAGGCGGCACATGTTCGACCGGACTATCATCTCTATGAAGATCTGTTGCAAGAAGGTGTAATTTTGTATGCCGAGATGTTGCGCAAATTAGATGGGCAAAAAACGCGCAATGAGATTGATAAATTGAGTTTCAAGAAGGTGCTCTGGCATATAATTGATACTCTACGCCGCGAACAACGAGTGTGCGAACGTAATACAACCATCGATAAAGCCTATGATCTTGGTGAAGCTGCAGCTTGGGACAACCTTGTTGCACTAAAGAATGAAGCTAAGAAGCTTAGTCATCTTGAACAAGTAATTCTGTTTGAACATTTGCTTGAGAAGAAGACAATCACGCAATTAGTTGAGGAATGCGGCGTACCACGCATTACATTGAAACGATTAAAAAAGCAGTTATTAGGTAAATTACGTGCTGTAATGGAACAATAGTAAACAATGAACCAGGCTAAGTGTATAATTTTTTGCGGTAAGTTGAATAAATAATTAAAAAGCTCAAGTCCTTTGAATTTGGACTTGAGCTAAAACAAAAAGACCAGTAGTCTGATGTTAAGAACAAAAACACATTAGAAGCTGGTCTTTTATGGAATCTATTATAACTGATATCGTGAAAATTATTAAGTCTGAAAATAATGTTATTGCTCGTGAAAAGGCATTAATGTGCTATTTCTTTAATCTAATTAGAGAATTAATGAAACTAGCGCTAGAAGAAGTTGATGCTGGTTTAGTTGAGGAGACTAAAAAGCAAGGCTATCAGATTGAAAAGAGAAATAAGCGTTCAGTTGTAACTGTCTTTGGAGAGATTAGCTATTGGCGCAGGAGATATATTTGTCCAGGCAAAAAGGCTAAATACCCGCTGGATGAGCTGATGGGCTATGACAAGTATAAGCGTTATAGTGTTTTAGCAGTGAAGGATGTTTTACAGGTTAGTGCTGTGGCAACTTACCGTAACACTGCTTTGGCAGTTAATACCCTTTCTTGTTTTAACATTAGTCATAGTCAAGTTGGCAAACTGATAGTTCAAGCAGGCAAACTGATTAAAAACCAACAACAGTCGGAAGAAAGATACGATGGCATTACCCAAAGGAAAAAGGTGCCAGTACTTTATCTTGAAGGCGATGGTGTTGTGATTAAGGGCACCAAGAAACGGCTAGAGTTTCATCGCTATCAAGTCTGTGAGGATATTATTAATTTAAGCCAAAAGCGCAGGAAGAGAGTTCAGGCCAAAGAGTTTGTTTCTTTAAGCCGCTTGGATGCTTTGCAAGAAATTAAAACCTATTTAGCTAATACCTATGACTTAAGCGATACTTTAATCATCAGTAATGCCGATGGCGGTGCCGGTTATGCCAAGAAAGATTTTGATGAAATAGTTGGTTATTGCCGGCAGCACGAACACTTCTTGGATGTCTTTCACTTGAATAAAAAAATTAAGGACCGTCTAAGCTTTATGCCAGCTATGCAAGGCAAATTGATCAGCGCAGTTGAGTTTAAATATGACCGTCACTTAACTGATGTAATTTTAGACACGATTGAAAGCAATCTGATTGATGAACTGAATACGCCAGAAAATCATGAAAACCTAAAGCTTCTGCGCAGCTATCTTCATCGTCGCTGGGCGGATATAAAACCATTCAAAATGCGTCATTTGTCGGTAATTAAAGCAATTGGCTGCTGTGAAAGCAATCATCGCAAATATACCTATCGCGTCAAAGGGCAAGGAAAATACTGGTCAGAAGATGGTGCCGAAGGAATCTTGCGTGTACTGACTTGTATCAAAAACAATGAACTGGAATACTGGCTTAGCAGTGAGTTCGCTGGTGGACAGCTGGATATTGGTGATCAGGAAGAATTGAAAGGTGCAGTTCGTGCTAGTCTAAGAAAGATGCATGAAACCCATCTGGGCATTCATCATGGAATAATTGAAAGTTTAACGGCAGGTCATAGCTATTTGAATGATTTCGGTAGGAAAATAAATCAGATAAATATTTAAGAAATTAAGGTTAGACTAATGGTTCACAGCCTACCGCAAAAATATTGACACTTACTGAACCAGGTGCTAGACTATACAGAGAAAAAAATTATGTTATACTAGGTGTAGGTTATATTAAGAAAACTGCATTATATTCAAAAAAGTGCAAACAAAAACCATTACTCGAATTCCGGTTGAGCAATGGTTTTTATTTTCGCTAAATTATTGAAAGCACTACAAAAGCCTTCTCATAGCTAACTATCGGTGCCTGTGCTGTCTTCTTTTATTGCGCTTATGCTTTCGCTTCTTGCAGCGATGACTCTCTAGCCAATCGTCATAGGCTTCGTTAAGTGCATGAACGGAAACGCTCACCACAATCGGCGCAATTACAGCCGTAATAGTTATATTAAGAATGTCCCGCATTATACTCACCTCCTTTAATGGACTGGACATTAGGAGGTACAAGCACCGAATAAAATTATAACAAAATCAAAATAAAAGTAATATGCAACTTTATATAACAATTAAGAAAGAAAAGTTACTATTTTTCACGATATCACGGAACTTTTAGATAAATTACGTGCTGTAATGGAATCAAATGAAGTAAAATATGTTTAAACTAAAAGTCGATATCCGAGAATTCAAGACTGGTACGCACGTTAAGGTTTTCAATTCCAAGGGCAATAATCATGATCTAAACCAAAAGATGGTTGATTTCCTAGATTACATGAACGGAATCATCAACCATCCGGAAGGCTATATCGCCAGCTTGCAAAAGGATGTCGACCATTACGTGAACAGCGGAAAGTGGGTCGAAGACATGGACAAGCTAGAATACGAAATGAATGAGGTTGCTAAAAAAGCAACTAAAAAAGCAAAAGTAGAAGATGCTAAAAAGCTAGTCCTAACTATTAAGCGAATGGATGGAACTAAAGATACAGTCCTACAAGAACTCACAAATAATTATGGCGATATGCTTAGCCACGATAAAATTATCAAACTAGTACATGAAGTTTATAGTAAACAATAATCAATAGTTCACAGCAGAATTATCTTCCAAGGTGTCGCAACAGCGACGCCTTTTTTAGAGCAAAAGAAAAAACGATACTCTATTTGTTTTGATGTATCGTTTTGAAAATATAATTATAGTGATTTATTTGATATCTTTAACATTATTTTGCATTTATCAACCTAAATCAGTAAAGAAGTAAACTCCGCGTTTTTCCATTCGCATAATTCCAATCTCTCTACATTTTTGAATAATTTTCGATGCAGAATTTGGTGCTATCTCTAAAAAATTAGCAAGTAAATTTCGATTAAACGAATACTTAGAGCTATATCTCATATAAAATTCTAATAATTTTTTAGTGGTTTGTCCTCTAAAGATTTTATTTATACCTTTTTCATTCCATTTTTTTATTATATTGCTTTCTTTATTCTGAAGTGGACTCTTCTCACTCTGAAGTGGACTCTTCTCACTCTGAAGTGGACTCTTCTCACTCTGAAGTGGACTCTTTGGCGTAGCAATTCCTCTGTTGGGCAAAGTTGCTAAAAATACTGTATCATCTGAATAGAAGATAGGCTGCTCTACAAAATCGGTATATGCACTCAAAATTCGTTGGATACCACTACCACGGCGATCCATGTAATGTAATCTACCAAAAATGTCAGAGATAATTTCATTTCTTCTCATAGAAGGAACATGCTTTAGATTAAGATCCTGAATTCTACTCCCATTAATCATGCCACCAGGCGACACAATTTCCATCCGATCATCAAACATATCAACATGTACTTCAGAACCCTGAATCTGATAATCACGGTGAATTAATGCATTAACTAAAACTTCTCGAACAGCCTTGAATGGATAGTCGCTATTTTCTTCTCGTCGCATTCCACGAATTGTCCAAGGATTCTTAGAATTGGTTCTAATAAATGCTTCTGCATTAGATAGCAGAGTAATCAAACTTGCATCTGTAAATTCTTCATCATCTAAGGCATCTCCATCAACACTGCCTTTTTCGATTCCTTTCCACCGAGTACAGACAATCTTAGACTGGCGTAAATAACCTTGATCACACAGTAATAGCCCTGCGTTAGTCACGATATTATCTTGTGTTACAAATCCCATCGAAATTAAATCGCGTGAAATATCAAAGTCTTCACCAGTTTCTTTCTTAAAGGTAGCAGCTAATAAGGTGAAACTTACATCTGGTAATTTATAGCTAGTCGGAAGTGCATCAAATGTTTTGTTCATTCCTTTTAGCAGTAAATTATTTTGCTCTATCGGTGTTGCTTTTTCTGAACGATCTCCATGCCGCATAAAAATCGCATGCTCTTGCGTATTGATGTAATAATATGGATAATCTGGACCAGGAGCTACTTCTAGATCAATGCATTTCTTATCTGGATATTCACTATCAATAGGAGCTAATGTAAATCTAGGCCAAGGTGAAACTCGGGTAGAAATAAGTTCAGAGATTTTAGAAGAAGTTTGTTGTAAATTATCTATTCCGATAAACTTATGCTCTTCATCAGTCACGCCAAAGATAATGTGTCCGCCTTTTGTATTTGCAAAAGCTACAACAGATTTAAGCCAGCTTACAGGTTTAGTAGTTTCTAATGATTCCTTGTAATCAAGATAAGTAGCTTCCATATTTTTAATGTCATCTAGTTTCATTAATACACTTCCTCGTATTATATACTTGCTTAATTATATCATGGAAAATACAGTAGATTAGCTACTTACTGTTCGCCTTAACTAATATGTGTGACTACAAATGAAGTGTAAGAATAATGAAAACTAGAGCAAAAGAAAAACGAGGCGAATGCCTCGTTTTATCTTTATCTACTACATAGACTTAATTAAAAGTTTGAAGCCTTTACGTAAGTCTTCTTAGTATCGTTGCCGATCTTGTAGTATTGCTTGCCGTTCTTGAATGTGTAAGTACCACCGTAAGTAGTTACTTCTTCACCCTTCTTAAGAACAAGCTTGTTAGCACGCTTCTTTGAAGTTGCGTAAACGTATGCGTTGTGCTTCAAAGTACGCTTAGTACCATCAATGTTGTCTGCGTTGATGAACTTGCCTGAAAGCTTGCCGTTTTCAACTACTTCGTAGTAAGTCTTGTCACCAATCTTAGTAGTTGAAGTTGCAACAGTTACAGTGTTGTAACGAGTTACCTTGTCAGTACCAACACGCTTAGCGTTCTTGTCGTAGTAGTATGCGTTGTGCCTAATAGTCTTGCTTTGGCTTGGTACAGTAGTTACCTTACCATTTGGAATTGAAACAGTTACAGGTAAAGGAGCTGATGCGTTACTGTTGTTTGCAGTAGCAGTGAATGACAAACTTAATGAAGTTGGTGCAGTAAAGTAACCAGCACCATCAACAGTAATGTTTTGCTTCTTCAATTGGTTAGTTACTTCTTCAGCAGTAATTGGTGAAGTAAGTGAAGTTGAAGTTACGTTACCATTGTCACCACGGCTTAATTCGAATGGCTTGTAATTGTTCAAAGCTGCAACGATTTGGTTTACATTTACAAGGTTGTTGCTACCAGCGTTAACAGTTACGTTAGCTGAAGTTGCAACTGCGTTGTTGTTGTACCATGCAACAGTTGCGTTGCTAAATGGATTTACAGCTTTAAAGTTAGGAGTTTGAACTTCAGCAAAGTTTGCAACACCGTTTTGGTCTAAAGTGATTGTAACACTTTCACCAGCTTTAACACTCTTATCTGCTGGAGTTAATACACCACCCTTAAGGGCAATGGTAACCTTCTTGTTTGCGTTAGCAGGACCAAAGTTAAATGAAACATTTGGAATAACTGCGTAGTATTGACCAGCAACAAAATCAGCTGAATTTACAGCAACTTCTTTCTTAGTAGTTGCATTGTAAACCTTAGTATTCTTGTTAACATCAGTAGTTAAATTACCAGTGTAAGTTTGGCCGTTGTAAGTTGCTGATACTGAACCAGATACAACGCCGCTTGTGCCTTGAGCACCATTTTGACCTGCAACATAGGCAATAGCAGTAAAGTTAGTAGCAAGATTTACATCTGAATTTTGAGCAACAGTTGCTGAGTTGTTACCACCAAGATCAACAGTAGTTACAGCTTTGCTTGCGTTAGCAGTAGTAGTTGCAGTAGAGTCAGCAGCGTTAACAGAAACAGCTGAAGCAGCAACTGGAGCAACAGCTAATAAAGCAGCAGCAGCAGCGCTAACAATTCTTAAATTTTTCTTCATGTGGTCTTTTCCTCCTTGAAATATAAAAAATGTAATAG
>SKEL01002903.1_pt1 | contig 12036 bp, 9 predicted proteins | sample 4826741 | NCBI WGS metagenome assembly SKEL01 (sample SAMN11008810, study PRJNA524170) | human gut metagenome | biome: Human fecal sample; material: Feces; isolation source: fecal sample from pouch patient p33 | host: Homo sapiens | place: Israel: Tel-Aviv | collected 2016-03-22
ATCACGCCAACAAACAGTACACAGACGAAGGTCGGCAGTTCAAAAGCAGTGCCAGCCAAAAGTTGCGCAACAATTTTCCCCACCGTCAGGCAGATAGCAATCAGCGCGATAGTTTCAATCAGCACCAACGAGGTGATCATGCGGCCCACATCCGGCTTTTCAAACGCCGTCGGGACTTCCTGGTCATCCGGAATACCGTTCGGCGTGGTGGAGTGTTTCACCAGATAGCGCGCCACCGGACCGCCAATCAAGCCGCCCAGCACCAGACCGAACGTTGCACAGGCCATCGCCACTTCCGTCGCATTGGTGAAGCCATAACGTTCAATGAACAATTTACTCCACGCAGCGCCCGTACCGTGACCGCCGGAAAGCGTAATAGAACCGGCCAACAGCCCCATCAGCGGATCAAGCCCTAACAGGCTAGCCATACCAATGCCAATGGCATTTTGCATCACCAACAGACCAACAACCACAATCAAGAAGATGCCAACCACACGCCCACCGGCACGCAAACTGGCAATGTTGGCGTTCAGGCCAATGGTGGCGAAGAAAGCCAGCATTAACGGATCGCGCAGGGACATATCAAAGTTGACTTCCCAGCCCATGCTTTTTTTCAGTACTAGTAGCGCCAGCGCCACCAACAAACCACCCGCAACAGGTTCCGGTATGGTGTATTTCTTCAAAAAGGAGACGGAATGGACCAACTTACGCCCGAGCAGCAACGTCAGCGTTGCGGCAACAAGCGTTGCTAAAGTATCGAGATGAAACATAGTTACTCCTTTGTATCCGCATCACTCTTTCATACTCGTCATACTTCATCGCGCAGTGGCAACTTCATGAACTATGACGGGTATCGAGTTATGCTTTCCTGGGTCAAATTCTCAGCTGTTAATGAACAAATGGCATGGATTTTAAGCAGAAAAATACCAAAAGTTATATAAAAAAGTGCATTTATCTCATTTAAATATTTAGATGAGGATGTGGCAAACGTTTGCTTTTCTCTTTCGGTCAGCTAAAATGCCCGCTTTGCTACCACGGGATTGTTTTCGATGTCTGTTTCCACCCTCGAGTCAGAAAATGCGCAACCGGTTGCGCAGACTCAAAACAGCGAACTGATTTACCGTCTTGAAGATCGTCCGCCGCTTCCTCAAACCCTGTTTGCCGCCTGTCAGCATCTGCTGGCGATGTTCGTTGCGGTGATCACGCCAGCGCTATTAATCTGCCAGGCGCTGGGTTTACCGGCACAAGACACGCAACACATTATTAGTATGTCGCTGTTTGCCTCCGGTGTGGCATCGATTATTCAAATTAAGGCCTGGGGTCCGGTTGGCTCCGGGCTGTTGTCTATTCAGGGCACCAGCTTCAACTTTGTTGCCCCGCTGATTATGGGCGGTACCGCGCTGAAAACCGGTGGTGCTGATGTTCCTACCATGATGGCGGCTTTGTTCGGCACGTTGATGCTGGCAAGTTGCACCGAGATGGTGATCTCCCGCGTTCTGCATCTGGCGCGCCGCATTATTACGCCGCTGGTTTCTGGCGTTGTGGTGATGATTATCGGCCTGTCGCTAATTCAGGTTGGGTTAACGTCCATTGGCGGCGGTTACGCAGCCATGAGCGATAACACCTTCGGCGCACCGAAAAATCTGCTGCTGGCAGGCGTGGTCTTAGCCTTAATTATCCTGCTTAACCGTCAACGTAACCCTTACTTACGCGTGGCCTCACTGGTGATTGCGATGGCGGCCGGATATGCGCTGGCGTGGTTTATGGGCATGTTGCCAGAAAGCAACGAACCGATGACGCAAGAACTGATTATGGTGCCAACGCCGCTCTATTACGGTCTTGGCATTGAATGGAGTCTGCTGCTGCCGCTGATGCTGGTCTTTATGATCACTTCGCTGGAAACCATTGGCGATATCACGGCGACCTCTGACGTTTCCGAACAGCCAGTGTCCGGTCCGCTGTACATGAAACGCCTGAAAGGTGGCGTGCTGGCAAACGGCCTGAACTCGTTTGTTTCGGCGGTGTTTAACACCTTCCCGAACTCCTGCTTCGGGCAAAACAACGGAGTGATCCAGTTGACTGGTGTTGCCAGCCGCTATGTCGGTTTTGTCGTCGCGCTGATGTTGATCGTGCTGGGTCTGTTCCCGGCAGTGAGCGGTTTTGTACAACACATTCCAGAACCGGTTCTGGGCGGCGCAACGCTTGTAATGTTTGGCACCATCGCCGCCTCCGGTGTGCGTATCGTTTCTCGTGAGCCGCTGAACCGTCGGGCGATTCTGATTATCGCGCTGTCGCTGGCGGTTGGTCTGGGCGTGTCTCAGCAGCCGCTGATTTTGCAGTTTGCCCCTGAATGGCTGAAAAACCTGCTCTCCTCCGGGATCGCCGCGGGCGGTATTACTGCCATCGTGCTGAATCTGATTTTCCCACCAGAAAAACAGTAATTCACTGGCGGCGGTAAGATAATTACCGCCGCAGTCTCACCTCTTTCACCATTCCCGCCTTGAGGATTGCGCGTAAATCGTGCATAACTCCCTTATGTGCATTTCACGGGATGGAAGACCATGAAATTTATTGGGAAGCTGCTTCTCTACATTCTCATCGCTCTGTTAGTGGTGATCGCTGGCCTCTATTTTCTTCTGCAAACCCGCTGGGGAGCAGAACATATCAGCGCATGGGTTTCCGAGAATAGCGACTATCATCTGGCCTTCGGGGCGATGGATCACCGTTTTTCCGCGCCATCTCATATCGTGCTGGAGAACGTCACGTTTGGCCGTGATGGCCAGCCCGCGACCCTGGTAGCAAAAAGTGTCGACATTGCGCTAAGCAGTCGGCAACTGACCGAACCACGCCATGTCGATACCATCCTGCTGGAAAACGGGACGCTGAATCTCACCGACCAGACCGCGCCGCTACCGTTCAAAGCCGATCGTCTGCAACTGCGTGATATGGCGTTTAATAGCCCGAATAGCGAATGGAAACTGAGCGCGCAGCGGGTAAATGGCGGCGTGGTTCCGTGGTCACCAGAAGCCGGTAAAGTGCTGGGTACGAAGGCACAGATTCAGTTTAGTGCCGGATCGCTTTCGCTCAATGATGTTCCTGCCACCAATGTACTGATTGAAGGCAGTATTGATAACGATCGCGTTACGCTGACTAACCTGGGTGCCGACATCGCCCGCGGGACATTAACCGGAAACGCGCAGCGTAACGCTGACGGCAGCTGGCAAGTGGAAAACCTGCGCATGGCGGATATCCGTCTACAAAGCGAAAAATCGCTAACCGACTTCTTTGCACCATTACGCTCTGTCCCGTCGTTGCAGATTGGTCGCCTGGAAGTCATCGACGCTCGTTTGCAAGGTCCGGACTGGGCGGTGGCCGACCTCGATCTCAGCTTGCGCAACATGACCTTCAGTAAAGATGACTGGCAGACACAGGAAGGTAAACTGTCGATGAACGCCAGCGAGTTTATTTATGGCTCGCTGCATTTATTTGATCCGATTATAAACGCGGAATTTGCCCCGCAGGGCGTAGCACTGCGCCAGTTCACCAGCCGCTGGGAAGGGGGTATGGTCAGAACGTCAGGAAACTGGCAACGCGACGGGAAAACGCTGATCCTCGATGATGCGGCAATTGCCGGACTGGAATATACCTTGCCCAAAAACTGGCAACAGTTGTGGATGGAAACGACACCCGGTTGGTTAAACAGCCTGCAACTGAAGAGATTTAGCGCCAGCCGCAATCTGATCATTGATATCGACCCTGACTTCCCGTGGCAGCTCACCGCGCTCGATGGTTACGGTGCCAATCTGACGCTGGTTACCGATCATAAATGGGGCGTCTGGAGTGGCTCGGCGAATCTGAATGCCGCCGCCGCAACGTTTAATCGTGTTGATGTCCGTCGTCCGTCGCTGGCGCTAACTGCCAACAGCAGCACGGTGAATATCAGCGAACTGAGTGCATTTACTGAAAAAGGCATTCTGGAAGCCACTGCCAGTGTTTCACAAACGCCACAACGTCAGACCCATATCAGCCTGAATGGACGCGGTGTGCCGGTGAATATTTTGCAACAATGGGGATGGCCTGAATTACCGTTGACTGGCGACGGCAATATTCAGCTTACCGCCAGTGGAGATATTCAGGCCAATGCCCCGCTGAAACCTACGGTTAGCGGGCAATTGCATGCCGTGAACGCCGCAAAGCAGCAAGTGACTCAAACCATGAATGCGGGCGTCGTTTCCAGTGGTGAAGTTACGTCGACGGAGCCGGTGCAGTAAAAATAAGGACGCTAGCGGATATCAGCGCTAGCGTTCCCCGTTATTAGCGCAAAATTCCATACTCACCGCACAATAACCATTTCACCGGTTCATCTTCTTCTATCGCCGGAAAACGTCCTCCCGGCTCAAGAAAATAATTATCGTGTTGGTCATCATTTACCATCGAGATTTCCCAGCCGAGAACAAACGCTTTTTCCGCCCAGAAGCGATGATACAGACGCGGCGGCAGGCAAATGCCCTGCCCCGGCTTTAGCACCAGCGTTTCACCAGGTTTCATGGTACGCCGCTGACCATCAACACTCACGGTAATGACTCGTTGATCATCACAGAGATTGGCTTCGTTGGCCCAGGCCAACTGCATGCATAAGTCTCCACCGCCCCGATTGAGGATATCTTCCATTTTGTGGGTGTGAAAATGCCAGGGAGTCTGCTGATCTTGTTGGATCTGCAACATTTTCTCAGCATACGGTTTTGGATATGCCGCCGACCCCAGCGCGCCGTTGCGCATCGTTAGCAGTGTTAGTCCCGTTTGGTTGAAATCACCACGACCAAAATCGGTGATATCCCAACCGAGCTGTAAGTCGACCACTTCTTGCCAGTTATCCCGTTCCCGCTGCAGCCAGTCATCCACCGTAAAATAGGCGAACTCTGGCAAACAAACGCGGAAGGTCTGCGCAATGGCATGTGCTTTATCAATAACATAATTAATTTGTGAACGTTTCATTGGCTTCTCCGTTGCGCATAGCAAGCCAGGCAGCGCCACGCATTCCGCTACTGTCGCCGTGCTGTGCTTTTACAATGGGAGTGGTGAATTGATCGGTGAAAACCAGTGGAGCGACTTCTGCGTTCAGATCGGTGATAAGCAGTTCCACATTCGAAAGCCCGCCGCCGATCACAATCACGCCAGGGTCAACAACGTTAACGATGGTTGCCAGCGTGCGGGCAAGCTGTTGGCGAAAACGTGCCACCTGCTGCATGGCACAAGCATCACCACGTTGTGCCAGGGTGACAATCGCCGCAGGAGTGAGCAAGTTACCAGTCATCTGTTGATAGCGTTCACTAAAACCGCTGCCGGAAACAAACGACTCCACGCAGTTGTGTTTGCCGCAATAGCAACTGACTGATGGACCATCTTCCTGCTCCGTATAGCCTGGCAACGTGATATGACCGCATTCGGCAGCATTTCCCCAGGCCCCTATAAACGGTCGTTGCTTGATGGCAATGCCACCGCCGCAGCCCGTACCAAGCGTAATACCAAATACCACGTCATAATCTTGCCCGGCACCGTCGCAAGCTTCTGATAGCGCGAAACAGTTACCATCATTGGCTATCACCACCGGTTGCCCAAGCAATTGCTGCAAATCAGCCTGTAACGCATGACCGTTAATCACCTGAATATTCGCGTTTTTAATCAGGCCAGTGAGTGGCGAGATACTGCCGGGTAAGGCGATCCCTGTCAGCATCGGTCGTTGAACGTCCCGCCTAATCTGCTCGATAAGCGCCACAACGCATGAGACAAATTGTTGATATGTCGACTTTTGCGTCGGGCAGCGGTAACGGCGAATCTCCCAGCCATGCGCATCCATGACAACGGCGGCGATTTTGGTCCCACCAATATCCAACCCCAGATAGTGCATATCTCGTTCCTTGTTGCGTAAAAGGCGGGTCACCCCGCCCTTCTGGCTTAGTACAGTGATGCTTTACCGAGCGAACCGAACAGTTTCATTTTGTGGCGAATGACTTCCCGCGCCGCGTTAATCGCATCCGGATAGATGACGTTCGGGTCCCACCAGCTCTCTTTAGCGAGAATTTCACGCACTTTCTGGAAATAGGCGTATTTCATATCGCTGGAGATATTGATTTTGCCGACGCCGAGCGTAACTGATTCAGCAATCTCCGCGTCCGGGTTTGCCGAACCACCGTGTAGCACCAGCGGAATATCAATACGTCCGGCAATGTCGCGCAAAATGTCCATTTGCAGCTTCGGCTGCATCCCTTTTGGATAGATGCCATGCGCTGTACCAATCGCCACAGCCAGTGTGTCGGCACCTGTACGAGCAATAAAATCGGCGGCCTGCGCCGGATCTGTGTAGGTCACTTGTGAAACACCACCTTCTACCGACGTTCCTGTTTGTCCGATGGTTCCCAGTTCACCCTCAACCGACACGCCAACCGCGTGAGCGAGGCGAACCACTTCTGCGGTCAGCGCCACGTTTTCTTCATACGGCAGCAGCGAACCGTCGATCATTACTGAGGTAAATCCGCAGCGAATCGCACGCAAAACATGCTCTACAGAGGCACCATGATCGAGGTGCAGTACAAACGGGACCGGACTACGCTGGGTAATTTCGCGAACGTGAGCGAAAAAGGCATCGCCCACAAAATCATGTTCGCTGGGATGGATGGCAATAATCGCCGGAGTATTTGTCGCTTCTGCTTCATCCACGACTGCGCGAAGGAAACAGTTATCCGCCACATTAAATGCGCCAATGGCAAAGCCGTGCTGGCGGGTAGGTTGCAGTAATTCTTTCATCGAAACTAACATGTTAAATCTCCAGTTTCAGCGTGTAGTCCGCCCTGCCGGTGCGTTATTGCACTGGCATAAAGGCCATGACAGAAAATGAATCAGGCTTTGCCGATAGCGCCGCTCGCCTGTAAATACGGTGTAATCGCTTCTTCGAAGGCCAGTTCCATAGCTTTCAGCGCGTCCACCAGTTCAATGGATATATCGTGACAGAGGGTATGCAGGAGCGCGGATTTCCCCCGTTCAAAAATGGCCGCCCCCACGTTGATTTTTGCTACCCCCAGAGTCGTACAGAGCTGGAGCTGATCGAACGGCGTACCGCTACCGCCATGTAATGCCAGAGGCACGCTCGAGCAGTGGAAAATCTCCGCCAGACGCTGAAAATCAATAGCAGGTACAACGCCAGGCGCGTACATGCCGTGCGCCGTGCCTACCGAGACGGCCAGTAGATCAATGCCTGTCTGCGCGATAAACGGTTCCACATCAGTGGGTTGCGTCATCAGGTCTGCATTGGCGGCCTGGTCGTAACGCGGCGCATCTGCCAGATGGCCCAGTTCGCCTTCCACGCAGAGCTGCGCGCTGGCGGCGAGTTCCACCACCGCCCTGGTCTGGCGCACGTTTTCCTCCAGGGGAAAAGCAGAAGCATCAATCATTAATCCGCTGAAACCAGCACGAAACGCCTGACGAATACAGTCCGGATTTTTGCCATGATCAAGCGCCAGAGCGACCGGTACTGAGGCAGATTCCGCGAGCGTTTTAACCACTGCCGCCGCGACGGGTGCAGGAAAATGCGCCAGATGCCCCTGATAGAGATTGAGAATGATCGGAGCGCGATTCTTCTCCGCCACGCGGATAGCTGCGTGAGCACTTTCCAGATTCATACAGTTGATCGCCAGCAAGGCGTAATGTTCATGCCAGGCTTTCATCACCATACTTTTCATATCGGCAAACATAGGGCCTCCGGTTATTCGAGGGTGAAAGTGATCTCTTCATCTTTCAGCTTTTGATCGCTCAGTTCGTCAAACTCTTCGTCGCGTTCCGTTACCGGTTTCTTCCAGAGTGAAAGCATCACGCCACAAATCACCGTGCCTATACCCAGCGCCAGGCAAAACAGCAGAGGATGGGTGAACAGAGGCACAACAAACATGCCGCCATGCGGAACCGGACTCTCCACGCCCCACACCATGATTAAGCCGCCCGCGACCGCCGATGCCACCACACAAGATCCCACTACTCGCAGTAGGTCACGCGCGGCGATCGGAATGACTCCTTCAGTAATCATGCAGATCCCCATCGGAAACGCGGCTTTCAGCGCCTCGCGCTCCGCACGGGTGTATTTATGGCGTGTCAGTAAGAACGAAAGTGTGATGCCAAACGGAGGGATGATTGAGCCGACAAATTTCACGGCTTCTGGTCCGTAGACGCCACTGACCAGCAAGCCATCGGAAAACAGCGACATGGTTTTGTTGACCGGACCACCGAAATCGAAGGTTGCCATCGCGCCAAGTATGGCCCCCATCAGGAAGCGCGATCCGCCCTGCATCGACTCGAGCAAATGAATCAGTGCTTCTTGTAACCAGGCGATGGGTTTACCAATCAGCGTCATCATTAACAGCCCACCGATAATGGTGCTTAATACCGGCAACACCATGATTGGCATGAGTCCTTGCATCGACTGCGGCAGGCGGATATAGCGTTTAAGTAGCAAAATGGTGTAGCCCACCAGGAAACCACCCAACATACCGCCAATAAATCCGGTATGGATTTGCCCACAGAGAAAGCCGACAATCAGGCCCGGGGCAAATCCGGGACGATCGGCAATAGAATAGGCAATTGCCGCGCTAATCAGCGGCACAATCAGCCCCATTCCCCAGCCGCCAATCTGATTAAGCATCCACGGGATTGTTCCTGTTTTTTCACCAACATCTGTACCGCCAAGAACTTGCCCCAACGCAATACATATCCCGGCGGCCACAATAAGGGGTATCATCCACGAGATGCCGGTTAATAAATGTTTTTTAATTTCCTGTGAAACCGTAATTTTATTTTCTTTCATATTAAGATCCCTCCAGTATAAGGATCATTTGTTTCCCAGTGATTTTTCGACCTTTTCAAGAAATTGAACGGGCGACTTAATGACGATCTCTGTCTTTACTCGCACAATACGTTTATTGGTGAAGCGTTCTTCTCCTTTTATTTTCACATCTACAGCAAGAATCACGACGTCAGCAGCAGAGATATCTGCCGCCTGTAATTCATTTTCTGTACCAATGGTTCCCTGGGTTTCAACTTTAATGGTATGGCCCAGAGCTTTTGCTCCTTTGATTAACTTTTCACGAGCAATATAGGTATGAGCAATACCCGCCGTACAGGCGGCAACACAGACAATATTCATGACATACTCCCTGTTATTTAGCAGACATCGGATTGTGCATACTGACTAAAGAGATCAATGATTTTTTGCGGACTCGTCTCAACTAACAATTGTTCTATGATGTCATCATCCGCCAGCGCGCCCGCGACCTGGGAAAGTAAACGGATATGGGTGGTATTTTGATCTTCAAGACGTACCGCAAATAAAATAATACAGCGCACGCTACTGCCATCCAGCGTTTCCCAGGGAATATCCTGGCGGGTACGGCCAATTGCCAGCGTAGTATTAATCACAGCTGAAGATTTACCATGCGGGATCGCAATATGATTTTCAAAACCAGTCGAGCCTTCCGCTTCGCGCTGCCAGACATCTTTAATAAAGGTTTCCCGACAATCGATCGCACCATCTTTTTTGAGAAGATTAGTTAATTCTTCAATCGCCTCCGCTTTATTCGTCGCTTGCATATCTAAAATAACGCGATTCGTATTCAGGATTTTTGTTATGTCCATTCGTCATACCTCATAAAATTCTGACATTAAATTTCAACGACCCGAGACGTCGCATGATGTAATTTTTCCGTAATCACCATTTCAGTGACCCGCTTAATATCGGCATCATTAAAAAAAGCGGTAACATAAGCGACCGGCATAGTGACTGTAGGCAAATTAATGGTCGAAATAATCAGTTCGATATTGTCAGGCAAAACCTGTGATAAATTCGCTGCTGAAATAACATCAACAATCGTCCATTCAGGAAATGCTCGCAGAATACGGCTTTTCAGTAGATGCGAAGTTCCGATTCCGGTTGAACAGACCAGTAATACGCGTTTACGGGCAATTTGCCGTTCCATCGCAGCCTGAAAATGAACGGTCAGGTAATCCACTTCATCCTCGCTCACCGCATTCTCACCCCAGGTTTTAAATACCTGATTCACCACATATTGCGTCAACCGCCAGACATCCGCTAATTCTGCTTTAATATCTTCCAGCAATGGATTACGGATATGAATACGATAATTTAGTCGGTTAATCAGCGGTTTAATATGCACCAATAAGCCATCATATAATGCGCTGTCTTCACTAAAATCGCAGTCCACGATGTCACTGAATACCGTAATTAAACGCCAGGTAATCAGACGCGCTTCATTGCTGGCCTGCATATGTGAAATAATGCTAACATCTTTTTGTCCATCAATCGCCACACCTGATGAAATGATATATTGATAAATAAACCAGACTTCATCATCGGGCAATGTATGTGCAATTCGTTGTTCTATCTTATGAATCATCTGACTGGCAACATTAAAGATATTTTCATCATATTGCCTGGTTTGATCTTCTTCTCTTGATAACGCATTCCCGTGCGTGTTGCGATACATCATAATAAGGATATGAGTAAAAATGTTAACGTAATAAGGTTCTCCCAAAGACCAACTTAATTCATTTTCCATATCCAGTAACAATGACTGGACAAATAACACTTCTTCCTCTCCAAAATAATGGACTAATGCTTTATAGCTTCCGGGATCCAGACGTGAATACACGACACCTTGCGGCTCATTATGGTTAATAATGCCGTTAATCAGTAATGCCATTGCCTGTCGGACTTGCCCTTCACTACCTTCAATATGCGTACCACTTGGGCTGCGGATCAACGATAACCCCAACGGCGCAAGCCAGGACTCAATTACTCTCAGGTCATTAACAATAGAGGCTCCGCTGATAAAATAGCGTTCTGACAATTTACTGATCGACGTTTCATTCGGTGTTTCACTTAATAACTGCGACGCTATTTTAACGCGCCTGGCATTATTCATTACACCATCAATCTCTTCACATTCTGCCACCAACAAATGATCAAGATGCAGCAAATCAGCAATATTCTCCGCGCTTAACATCACACCCGCGCCAGCACGCTTCTCAACATTTATTCTCCATTGTCCCAGCCATTGCTCAAGTAAACGTAAATCACGTTGAATGGTTTTTTCCGAAACATTTAAATAGCCGGCAATCGTAACAATAGTCGTATATTCCCTTCGAGGTAAAAGGAATCGTAATAATCTGTTTTGTCGCGAGGTAATCATTTGCATTTTTTACCCTTATCACAGATTAAGAAGCCCCATATGGAAGAGCTTCAGTTGCCATCTCTGAGGGTAAATATAAAGCAGAATAATTTCACAACAATACTAAAATCTGTCCGTAATCCGGACAGTGATAAAACAAAGCAAGGCGGTTAAGGGATATTTTTCAGCACAGATCACATTTTCGTGATGAATAATCGTGATCATGCTCGCAAATACGATGGAAGAAATATTTATTACCAGATGTGAGATTATTTACCGGATACGACACAAAACCATTCGTATCCGGCATTCTTCAATAGATTACAACGTAATTGTCAGCGCATTCCCTTGAGGAGTCACCACCAGTCCCTGCTCACTTTCAGCCTGCGAACCGCCTTGCAGACCATTTACTTTCACAATATTGCGCAAGCACAGTGTCCAGTTCTTCGCCTCGCCCGTACCAGTCACAGTAATCGTGTTGCCAGTACGTGCTGCTTTTAAAGTAAAGATCACCGAACCGTCAGCAGTGGGCACTTCACAGACGGCTTCATGCCCGTCTTGCAGATTAAAGAGGTGGAATGCCGTACCTTCGTGCCACGCGTAATCGGGACGTTGATCGTTGTTGCCCAGCGCCAGTAGGGTGCTATCACGCACATAAACGGGCAGACTCAGGAAGCTGTGCTGCTGTTTATGCCAGCGACTACCGTCGAGTTCATCGTTGTGCCACAGGTGTGTCCAGCGACCTTCCGGCAGGTAGAACTGCACATCGCCCGCTTCAGTGAACACAGGCGCAACCATCACGTTG
>SKEL01002919.1_pt1 | contig 11977 bp, 7 predicted proteins | sample 4826741 | NCBI WGS metagenome assembly SKEL01 (sample SAMN11008810, study PRJNA524170) | human gut metagenome | biome: Human fecal sample; material: Feces; isolation source: fecal sample from pouch patient p33 | host: Homo sapiens | place: Israel: Tel-Aviv | collected 2016-03-22
AGTTAAAGTAGACTTAGATTTTGGTTTATTCAACAACTCCATGAACATTAAATCTTCTTCAGAAATATCTCCAATAGCATCATTAAATGAATTCCCACCGTAAATATACTCACCACCATCAGCTATGGCTTTCACTAAGTTTGTAAATCGTGCAGGTACATAGGATAGACCTTCCATGTACTCTTGCTTTTCTGGGAATGTTTTATAGAAGCGAATACCACCGCGTACCATATGCTCTACTACAGCTTTATATAAGCTGCATACAGCAGGTTCCAATTCATCATCCGATGCATTAGCTGCCTCATGAGCCACTTTTAAAATAGCTAATGCTTCAATCATGTTAAAGGTGCCACCATCCTTGATTAGAGCTTGGAACGTATCTTTTACTAAGCTGTTTTCAAACATCTCCAAAGCCTCTTCATCAAATAGAATTTGGAAGGTAAAGTTATTTATGGCAGTACGCACAGGAATTGTATTTACTTCAGCAGGATTTGACACAGCATAACTAATATCTTTCGCAGCACTTGCTTTACAGATAATAGACTTACGGAATGTGGTATCAAGCATAAAATCTAAATATTGCTCTTGATCTACTTGGCTGTTAGGCGCTAGTTGCTCAAGTTTATCTGCAATGCTTTCATCATAAGTACGAACCATAGATAATGTAAGATCTGCATCACCTACATAAGCGAGATTATTAGCCTTAAGATGGTCGTTAAATTGATAGAGATAGCAAGGATCATTATGAGGTTCTAAATGATCATGACCTACATAATAATCATCCTTTTGCATAACGGAGCGCAATGCACCGAGGAATTTACTATTACGTTCTTTGAGATTATCGTAGTTAAGGATTTGAGCACCTACCAAACTGCCCACAGTCTTACCACGCAATACCTTTTCCTTATGCGTAGATTCATCATGGCCACGATTAGCAAATAACATGAGCTGACGAACCTCTTCCATGGTATGCCAGCCTGGATAGGTATTATAAGATACGTAAGCAATACCATTATCAGCTAAATGATTAGAAATAATATCAAGCAATTTATCCTTCATTTCATCGCTGATCCAAGAGTAGAAACCGTGTGCAATAATATAGTCAAAGGTTCCCATAGATTCATCAAAATTCAAGATATCCCCTTGTACTAAAGATACATTATCAAGTTTTGCATCCCCGATAATTTTATTCCCTTTCTCTACTTGGTCTTGTGAAAGTTCAATCCCTACAAAGGTCGCTTCAGGATTGTGAGCTGCTTGGGAAATAATATTACCACCATAGGTAGCACCTAATTCAAGGACACGCGCCGTTTTAGCCACAGGTGGCTTAAGTCCTAGAAGTGTACCATACGCCTCTAAATAGGCAGGTGTAGTAAAAGGAAATGGATAGGATTTATAGCCTAACTCTTTATATATCGTTTGTTGCATGTCTTCATTTGCCATTTGTGTATTATCCTTAGCCATATATACCTCTATATTTAATATTAGAATTATTCAAATATGTATTACTAACATTATGTATTGCTAGCATTATGCATAGCTACTTATCATTATACCAAATCCCAAATATATTACCTATGTTTCGAGCAGTTAATACGCAAATAATACAACAAAAAGAGGCACCCTCGAAAGGGTGCCTCTTATTAGTTCTTAGTCGTTAAATAACGAATTATTTTACGTCTTCGAAACCTTTTTGTAAGCGAACATAGCTTAAGCGACGATCTTTAGCGTCTTGTTCAGTTTTAGCGAACAATTCTTCTGCAACATCTGGAGCTGCTTTAGCCAAGGAAGCGTAACGAACTTCACCTTTAAGGAAGTCTTGGAAGTTTTCAGTTGGTTCTTTGGAATCCAAGGAGAATGGATTTTTACCTTCTTCTTTAAGTTGAGGGTTGTATCTGTAAAGATCCCAGTAACCAGCTGCAACTGCTTTACGTTGTTCTTCTTGAGCTTTACCCATACCAGCTTTGATACCATGGTTGATACATGGGCTGTAAGCGATGATCAAGGATGGACCTGGATATGCTTCAGCTTCTGTAACAGCTTTCATCAATTGGTTTTTATCTGCACCCATAGCTACTTGTGCTACGTATACATAACCATAAGACATAGCCATCATGCCAAGGTCTTTTTTCTTAGTACGTTTACCAGAAGCTGCGAATTGAGCAACTGCTGCTACGTTAGTGGATTTAGAAGCTTGACCACCAGTGTTGGAGTATACTTCAGTATCGAATACGAAGATGTTTACGTCTTCGCCAGAAGCTAATACATGGTCAACACCGCCGAAGCCGATGTCGTATGCCCAGCCGTCACCACCGAAGATCCAGTGAGAACGTTTGATCAAGAATTGTTTTTTCTCAAGAATTTCTTTCAATTCAGGAGTTGTAGCGCCTTCAGCTTCGATAGCTGCTACTAAACGTTCGGAACGTTGACGAGTAGCTGCACCAAGGTTAGCAAATTCAATCCATTGTTCTAAAGCGTCTTTCAATTCGCCAGTAGCAGTTTCAACTGCTTTAGCAGCCAATTCTACTAATTGTTGGCGGATTTTCTTAACACCGATGTACATACCATAACCATACTCAGCATTATCTTCGAACAAGGAGTTTGCCCAAGAAGGACCATGACCTTGTTGGTTAGTTGTGTATGGAGATGCAGGCATGGAAGCACCCCAGATGGAGGAACAACCAGTTGCATTGGCAATCATCATACGGTCACCGAACAATTGAGTTAACAATTTAGCATAAGGAGTTTCACCACAACCTGCGCAAGCACCGGAGAATTCGAACAATGGTTGTTCAAATTGGGAACCTTTAACAGTTTCCTTCTTCATAGGATTTTCTTTTACAGGAAGGTTAACACCATAGTTCCAAGCTTCAGCTTGTTCGATTTCAGTATCGATGGATGTCATCACGATAGCTTTGCCTTTAGGAGCTGGACAGATATCAACACAGTTACCGCAACCCAAGCAATCTAATGGGGATACAGCGATACGGAATTGAAGATCTTTAGCACCCAATGCAGGGATTGTATCGAAATGTTCTGGAGCTGCAGCCACTTCTGCTTCAGTTGCCAAAATTGGACGAATTGTAGCATGTGGACATACGAAGGAACATTGGTTACATTGAATACAGTTTTCAGGCAACCATTTTGGAACGAACAATGCAGGACCGCGTTTTTCGAATTTAGCAGTACCAGCAGGTAATGTACCATCTTCATAGCCAGAGAATTTGGATACAGGAAGATCATAACCAGCTTGTGCATTGATTGGTTGTGCAATATTTTGAACGAAGGATGGGCAAGATTCGCAACCAGGTTTAACTGCATGATTGCCATCATCTACTGCGTCTTTCCAGCTAGCAGGAACATCTACTTTTACCAAAGCGTTAACACCTTGATCGATAGCAGCATTGTTCATGTCAACGATATTTTGACCTTTTTTACCGTAAGAAGTTACTACGGATTCTTTAAGGTATTTAACAGCATCATCTACAGGGATGATTTCAGTCAATTTGAAGAACGCAGCTTGCGTTACCATGTTGATACGACCGCCCAAACCGATTTCGGAAGCGATTTTCGCAGCATTGATGATGTAGAAGTTCAATTCTTTTTCTGCGATTTGACGACGTAATTTAGCAGGTAAATGTTCATCCAATTCTTCAGGAGACCAAGTACAGTTCAATAAGAATGTACCGCCTTTTTTGATGCCGCGAATCAAGTCGTATTCATGTACATAAGATTGACGGTGACATGCTACGAATTGAGGTTCAGTAATCAAGTAAGGCAAGTTGATTGGGTTTTTACCAAAACGAAGGTGAGACATTGTTACGCCACCAGATTTTTTGGAGTCGTAGTCAAAGTATGCTTGAGCATACATATCAGTGTGGTCACCAATGATTTTGATAGCGGATTTATTCGCACCAACTGTACCGTCAGAACCAAAGCCCCAGAATTTACATTCAGTCAAACCAGGAGTTTCAACTTCTACGCCTTCAGCACGATCTAAGGACAAGAATGTAACATCATCATTGATACCCAATGTGAAGAATTTCTTACCATTTTCAGCAGCTAAATTATCGAATACAGCAACGATGTCTGCAGGGATAACGTCTTTGGAGCTCAAACCATAACGACCAGCGATAACTTTTACATTACGGCCACCGTCAACTACAGCTGCTTGTACGTCTAAGAACAATGGTTCAGCCAAAGCACCTGGTTCTTTAGTACGGTCAAGAACTGCAATGCGTTCTACAGTTTTAGGAAGAGCTTTCAACAAACGATCTGTTGCGAATGGGCGGAACAAATGAACGTTGATAAAACCAACTTTGCGACCCAATTTGTTGAGGTAATCCACAGTGGATTCTACAACTTGAGCGGAAGAACCCATAGTTACAACAACATCAGTAGCATCAGGAGCACCATGGTAGTTGAACAATTGGTAGTTAGTACCTGCCAATTTATTAACTTCGTTCATGTAGTGTTCTACAACGTCAGGAACGTTCAAGTAGAATTTGTTGGATGCTTCACGATGTTGGAAGTAAACGTCAGGGTTTTCAGCAGTACCACGAGTTACAGGAGCATCTGGGTTCAAAGCATTTTTACGGAAAGCTTTAACAGCGTCCATGTCAACCAATGGTTTTAAATCTTCATAGTCCCAGATTTGAATTTTTTGAATTTCGTGGGATGTACGGAAACCGTCAAAGAAGTTGATGAAAGGTACGCGAGTTTTAATAGCTGTCAAGTGAGCTACAGCGGACAAGTCCATTACTTCTTGTACAGAGGATTCAGCTAACATAGCACAGCCAGCTGCACGAGCAGCCATTACGTCTTGGTGGTCACCAAAGATAGCCAAAGCATGTGCAGCCAATGCACGAGCAGCTACTTGGAATACACCTGGAAGTAATTCACCTGCTACTTTATATAAGTTAGGAAGCATCAATAACAAACCTTGGGAAGATGTGAAAGTTGTTGTTAATGCACCAGCTTGTAAAGAACCGTGGGTTGCAGCAGCAGCACCTGCTTCAGATTGCATTTCTACAACTTGAACAGTGTTGCCGAAGATGTTTTTTCGACCAGATGCAGCCCATTCATCAATGTGTTCTGGCATTGGAGAAGATGGAGTGATTGGATAAATCGCAGCAACTTCTGTAAAACCATAAGAAACGTGAGCAGCCGCTTGGTTGCCGTCCATAGTTTTAAATTTACGACTCATGTGATTATTGCCTCCTTAAGCATTTAGCAAAAATAGAACACTTGCTTAATCTATCATTATGTTTAGGAATAACAACCATTACAAACTTGCGCACATGAAAAAATAATGCAATAATATATATGTTATATATATTATGGCATTATGTGTGAACATACTTTTGTATTGGGCACAACCATAATTCCTAATATCATAACTTGATATAGCCCTATATGCACATTATAACGTGCTGGGCCCTATCAACGCAACACATACAGTGACTGTCGCTTTGCCAATATTGCTATCCATGCTTTACATAAAGTAATAGCTAATTGCGTTATAGTAATAACTATTCTCATTTAGTATAGGTCACTTCCCATAACCAGATTTTATTTTTAGGGGGTTAATTATGGATTTTCATCATTTGAAATACTTCGTTGAAGTAGCTGATCAAAAAAGCTTTAGTAAAGCTGCGCGGAATTTGCACATCTCCCAATCCGCTATCAGCCGTACTATTAAAGCTTTAGAAGACGAACTTGGTGTTGTTCTCTTCATGCGTAATGCTAAATCTGTAGAACTTACTGATGGGGGTACCATCTTCTTAACCCACGCAAAACGCGTAGTATTCATGTTTGAACATCTAAAAACTGATTTTGAAAACGAGTTTCGTTTGGAGCAAGGTTCCATTAGAATTGGTATTCCACCAATTACCGATGCACCTATCTTCGCTCAGCTTTTAGGGGAGTTCAAAAAAGTATATCCACAAATTGAATTAGAACTTTATGAACAAGGTTCTAAAAAAGTTGAGATTAGTGTTCAAGAAGGCTTGATTGATATTGGTATCATTTGTACGAAACCAAATCCAAAAGAATTTGAGTCCTTCTACCTCACTAGTGATCCGCTTTCCGTTATCGTTCCAATATCTAGCCCTCTTGCGAAAGAAAAAGAGATTCGTTTAGAAATGTTAGCTGACGAGTCTTTCGTATTACACAAAGATGACTTTAATTTGCATGACGAAATCATCAAAGCTTGTAAACATACAGGTTTTCAACCTCATATCGTATTTGAAACAAGCCAACGTGATCTTATGTTGCAAACAGTTAGTGCAGACCTTGCCATCGCATTGTTACCATCTCGTCTCTGCCCTGAGGCAGGTGAAAATACAGAGGTTGGTTCCAAGGTCGTTGTACGTCCACTTGTACCAGAAATCATTCATACACTCTATGTTATTTGGAAAAAAGGTCATTACCTCTCCCACGCTTCTCGCTTGTGGTTAGACTTTGTAAATTCCAAATTACCATTACCTGGATTACAACTCGAGGATCGTCAATAATGAATAAACCATCTGGGCTCGCATCTAAATTGCGGGCCCTTTTGAAAGCTAAAGAAACACCCATGTGGGGCGTTATCATTGTGCTGGTTATTGTTATAATCTTCCAGCAAATACAAATTTCAGAATTAAAATGGCGCGTCGATGAAGACCATGATGGCTCCACCATCAATAGCGTAGCAGGTCGCCTATACATCCTAGAAGGGATGGCTAATAAACATGGCAATCAATTAGACGAAGTCTTTAAAAGTATTCGCCAACTCCAAAATGATGGTGCTAAGTACGACTGGGAGCTAAAACAACTACAATGGTTACACCCAGAACTCAAAGTACAACCGCCAGAGGCCAATCCACACCAATTCAAATCGACAGATTTAAATCTCGATATGAACCCTGGGAAAGTGCCTGATGTAACAAAATAAAATATGCTAGAGACTGTACTTGGACTCAAACGAGTAAAAATACTGTCTCTGGCTTTTTATAATAAAAGAGCTATACCTCATACATTCGCTACAATGTGAATGCATTAGAGATATAGCTCTTTTAATTTTGAAATTTGATTCAGGGCTACTTAGTCATCCTTATGTTCCATAGATTTTGGAAGTGTCAAAATCAATAGACCTGCAAGGAACATACATGCACCCATTACGTAATAGCCTATTGCAAAGCTACCAGTATGACCATTGATAAAACCAAGCATATAAGGACCTACCCAGCCCCCTACGTTACCGGAGGAATTAATAAGCCCCATTGCACCTGCTGCGGCTGCACCAGATAAGAACGTAGTCGGCATGGTCCACCATACACCCATACCACCGTAAACACCAACAGCCGTTAAACAGATGAATAACAAGCTAATTTCTGGAGATGGACTATGTGGTGTAGCAATAAAACCAAAGGTACCAATAAATAAGGTTGTAGCAATATGCCAACGTTTTTCATTGCGCTTCTCAGAGGAGTGACCGCAGTATACTTGCACAAGTAATGCAGCCGTCATTGGGATAGCAATAGACCAAGCTACCACACTTGGTGGCCAGCCAGATAAACTTTTAAGTACTTGAGGCATCCAGAAGCTAAAGCCCCAGAAGCCAATAATCCATAAGAAGTAAATTAAAGATAAAAGTAATACTTTAGGATCTCTTAAGGCTTGCCAAGTTGTATATTTCTTAACCTCTTGTTTTTTAGCTTCCTCTTTAGCTAATTCTTCTTTCATGTAAGCTTTCTCTGCATCACTTACCCAAGAAGCTTGTTCTGGTTTTTCTTTCATCCAGAATGCAAAAACGAAAGCAAAGATTACAGCAGGTAATGCCTCTACGATGAAGAGTGTGCGCCACCCATGTAAGCCAAAGAACGTTGTATCAAGTAATACACCCGCTAACGGACCACCAATGATATTAGAGAATAACAAAGATGTAAGCATTAAGGAAATCGCCTTTGCTCGCTCCTTCGGTAAGAACCAGTTAGGAATCAACAAGGAATATACTACGGGATACAATGACGCTTCACATAAACCTAATAGGAATCGATATAAGTAAAACTCCCATATAGTAGTCATGGTCGTCATAAGGACACACACTATGCCCCAACTAAACATAATGCGTGCAATCCAAAGCATAGCATTACAACGTGCAGCGATCAATGATGCAGGCACCTCAAAGAGAACATAGCCAATAAAGAAAATGCCGGCTCCCATACCGAATACCTCTGGTGTTAACCATGGTAAGTTTTCTTTCATCGTTAGACCTGCATAAGCAATGTTAACGCGATCCAGGAAGGCAATAATAGAAACAATAAACAATGGTAAGACTACGTGAAGCATACGACGTTTCGTAAAATCTCTGAAATTGATATCCCCACTTTGAGGCTCTAGTGTAGATGAGTTCATATAATTCCTTTCTACTTATTAAAATATTACATACTTTACCATCTTAAAAGAACAAACGTCCTCTGTCAATGGAATTTTATAGAGTATAGAAATAACAAATAGGAATAGTAAAACCAAAATAATGACATATAAAATAGAAAAGGTATATTCGCTAGAAATGACTGTATAAAATAAAAAAGCACTTTATAGTATGAATATATCTCTATCACAAGAGAAGAAAATACTATAAAGTGCTTTCATATTAATTAGTATTAACAGGATCATAATCAGCAGGCACTGGCGCAACGATACTCACAAAGACAATATCTTCCGTTCCAGTATTTTTTGCACCATGACATTCACCCTTTTTAGATACTATAACTTGCCCCTTTGTAAAAGGCACCTCTGTATTAGGCGTTGGATAAAATACACCCTTGCCTTGCAATATAACCCATATATCATCAGAGTGATGATGATAATGTTTTGGTAAGATTTGACCAGGTTTAATAACCCATACTGAACCACCTGTGGAATCAGTTTGATAAAATGGAGTCCTAACAGCTTTCTCCAAACTTTCGACTTTTACAAGCTCCATGTCAAAAACACGTTGATCACTCATAATGTTCACACCTTTCATCTATTAATAACTAACGAGTGCCCGATGCATATTCACCCATATTTACATCAAGCACTGCTCTCACCGGTTGAATTAGAGAATCCTCATAATGCAATGTCCATTGAACATTTGAATCCAATTCTCCATTCTCTAGGCCGCTAATAGTATCACCATCACCCACAGGATTGTCATTTTCTAAAATAAAATACAGCATATTATATGCATGAATAACTACATCATCAGGATTCATACCATGAAAGTGATACTGTACATCAGGCAAGAATAAGGTGCTCATCCCCACCGAGTCAACCATCATATCTTCTGTACCTTGAATGTTAAAATATCGCACATTAACTGCATAATCAATAAAACGAGTTACAGCCTTATCTGGATAATTTTCAATCGATTCACGACTTAAAAACTTACGAGATGGACCAAAGACAACGGCCTTACAAGCCGGATATAATTCTAACAAAGCATCTACATACTTTACGAGCATATCAGCACGCTGTTTTGACTCTAAACCAGCAGCTAACATATCCGTAGCAAATACTCTATATTCGCACTCTGCCAACAAGTCATCTACATTGGGACAATTCCATACCTGACTACGATCAAAATCGTCTAATACAGGCTTATCAATTTTCTCACATTTTGTAATCATCAATGTTGGAGGAACCTCTGCATCATTATCCTCATAATGCACCTTATAATTCTGAGGTGCAAAACCAGCTGAATCCGCCCCATAACTAAAACAATCTACAGTGCCTAAGTGCTTTGTAAATACCTCAACCATATGCTCACGGTCAAGTATATCACAATGCTCCGCCATCAGCAACTCAACAAAAAATATACCACCAGGACGACCTGAAGTATCCGTTAAATCCTGTTTAAATACTTGGCTCATAGTCTCTCTCCTATTAATATCAAGAAAGTCCAAAATACTGCTATATACTCTCCTACAAATTATCTTTAGATATAAGCTTTTTATTTTCTAAGGATTTTAATGACAATAATTGTTTTTTAGCTAATGCTCTTAATTCTATCATTCTTTCCTTTTGAGAAATGCCCTTACTAATTAAAATTGCATTATAGCTCTCCATATTTGCCAATACCAATAACTGATTTAAATTTGCATCGTCACGCACATTACCCTTTTTACTTGGATTGTTATTTTTCCATTGCTTTGCAGTTTGTCCAAATAAAGCAACATTTAAAAGATCTGCTTCACTGGCATATGTATAGGCAATCTGTTCCGGTGTTAGTTCTGGTGGAATCAAATTTTCTTTTACTGCATCTGTGTGGATACGATAGTTTATTTTTGAAAGTTCTCTCTTTACATCCCACCCAATCGCTAACCGATCTGCTTCGTCTTTCTTTAGTCTCTGATAATCTTTGATGATATAAAGCTTAAATTCCGGAGAAATCCATGAAGCAAACTCAAACGCTATATCCGTATGAGCATAAGTACCGCCATATCGTCCCGATTTTGATACGATACCGATTGCATCCGTTGCTTTGATCCACTGCTGTGGTGTCAATGTAAAAGCATTATCTCCAGATTCTGCTTTAAACCTATCGAATTCGATAGGTTTAAAATTGGGATTGTGAATTTGTTCCCACAAGCCCAAAAATGAAATCGTAGAATGATTGCGCATCCAGTTTGCTACCACAATAAAAGCATTGTCTGGATTTTTATATTTTGCAATATCAGTGAGTGAAATGTAAGCATCTTCATTAACAACATCGCCCATTCCAGTCTTATTATTCTTGATAACCGCCATCTATCCCACCTCCTTATCCGTAGATAGCCCGTAGATTCGTTTCATAAAATACTGTGTACTGACACGCCCTTTTATTGTCACAAATCCATCAGCCTCAAGTTCCGCATTCAGCCGTCGTATCAATTTATAGGAATACGATAGTGAAACTCCCAGCATTTCCATTACATCCTGCGCTGTTAAAAATCTCTTGTTCTCCATAAGCTAATGCCTCCTCTCTTTTGCTTTTATTATTCAGTTCATTTCTGAAATGTTGTGATGTGTTTTATATTAACAGTTCACTTTTGTACTATCAATACTTTTCGCTAAAAAACATTTCATTTTTGCACTGTTGATGATATAATGTACGCGAAGGCAAAAGTGAGCATGGAGTTTTGCCGATTGATATGCGAAGCATAAACAAGCGGCAAAGCACCATGAGAACGCGCCCGCGAACGAGGAAAATCGAAATTTTTTCGAGTTTTTGCCTTCGCAGAAAACATATTAAGTATTAATGTAGATGCATGTTTTGTACCTCGTGTCTTCGTGCATGCTACAACACTCATTCCACGAATAAGGAGCAGTTAAAATGGGCGAGAAATTCACCAGCCGGGTAGGCTATTTGATTCGAAATTTCAGAATTGCATCTGACATGACGCAAAAGGAATTAGCAGATAAATGTGGATTAAACGAATCCACCATCAGAAACTATGAGCTCGGAAACAGATATCCGGATAAAGCAACTTTATTAAATATTGCAAACAATCTGGGGGTCAGCTTTTATGCATTATCTGACCCTGATGTTGCAAACATATTCAGCGCACTTCATGTGCTGTTTGACATTGAATGGGCATACGGACTACGGCCTACTATGAAAGATGGAGAAGTATGCTTCAAATTTGAAGAGCGGCTTCCAAGTGCCGGTCCCCGTCCACAGGAAGACCTTGACAACTTCCAAAAGATGGTTGAATATTGGGCTCGTTTACGAGACAAGCTTGAAGATGAAGAAATATCAGAAACGGAATATTATCTCAAAGAGATAAAATACCCAATAAACCCAACAGACCCAAATAAAGAATACACTGTTTCGTTAAATCTTGATGATGGCGACCAGCTACTGGTTCAGAATATGAATGAGGATGACGATGCTGAAGAAACTGCAGAATTAATAAAAAACCTGTTTCCGGATTTCTCTTATGTGAAGAGGAAACGGAAACCGAAGAAG
>SKEL01002926.1_pt1 | contig 11950 bp, 10 predicted proteins | sample 4826741 | NCBI WGS metagenome assembly SKEL01 (sample SAMN11008810, study PRJNA524170) | human gut metagenome | biome: Human fecal sample; material: Feces; isolation source: fecal sample from pouch patient p33 | host: Homo sapiens | place: Israel: Tel-Aviv | collected 2016-03-22
TCTTGTTGCGAGGTGCGCGTCATGCAATTGCATGACATACTTCAACTGCGCACCTCTGTAATCCTGCCGGAGGCTATATCAGATGGGGGATTGGCTCCCACCACTGATACTAGCTTGTTTCTCACCAACTATAGAGGTGGGAGTCATCTCCCATCTGATATATACTCACGCAAAAGCAATCATCATGATCAGCGGAACCGTGATTACACTAAATAGTGTTGTCATAAATACAGAACGACCGGCGCCCGTTGTATTTGTCCCGTACTGTTCCGTGATCATGGACTGTGCCGAAGATGCCGGAAGGGCTGCTGTCAGGATCATGACATTTTTTAATGTATCATCCAGTGCAACCGGAACGATCCGTAACAGTCCCAGAATCAGCAACGGAAATGCCATCTGCTTGATCAATGTCAAAAGGATCATCCTGCGATCCTGGAAAACAGCTTTGACCGGAAGTCTGGAAAGAGACAGTCCGACTACAAGCATGGACATTCCACTTGTAATATTGGACAGATATGACAGTAATTTTCCAAGCACATCCGGCATTGGAATCTGAAGGATACATACGATAAATCCAAGGATTACTGCGATATTAATATTGTTGAGTACCATTTTTCGGATACTTAATTTTTCTTTGATCGGATATTTCCATGTGAGCAGTTTGATTCCCACGGAAAAGATCAGAAAATTGCTGACCACATTTCCAAGCGCCATCAGGAACATTCCTTTTCCACCGAAGATGGATAATGCAAGAGGAATTCCCATGAAACCGTTGTTTGAAAATAGCATGCAGTAGATCCATACGCCCTGATCCAGATCTGCTACTTTCATGACTTTTACCAGTAACAATCCAATCAGGAAAGCGCATACGTGTAACAGGATGATCGTGACAAAGGTCTGGATTCCGTAGGCGAATAGCTGCGATCTGTCCTGATCGATGATGGAGCAGAATACAGTTACCGGCATGGTTACTTTTAAGACCAGGGTGGAAAAATCTGGGATGCTTTCTTTGTGGATGATATTTCGTTTTCCTAATATAAAGCCCAGGACGATCAGGGCGAATAGTAAAAATACGCTGGTGGCTACGACAGACATGTGGTTCTCCTCTTTTCTTGTGTGGTGGTTATATATTTTAGTTTTATGAGCCAGAGGATCAGAAAAGAATACCGCGTGCTAAGACGCACGCTTGTATTATTTTCTGATCCCCTGACTATTTACGCTGTGAAAAATGTATAAATCACGTTATCACAACGGTCTCTACTTTATTTCATTCGAACTAAACCATTGTACACCTGAACACTTACATCTTTTCAGAACATTTTTTCATACTGAAGTAGTATTTACTCATCGAACTCTACTATCACGTAGTAACCTTTCGGCGTTTCTTTTACTTCAACGACAGTTCCTTCCCGGGATTTTAATCGTTCACGAAATTCATAGTTCGCGGACATGGCGTAGGCCTTGCCCAGTGTATAATACCAGGAGTTTGGCAGTTTGCTTTCTGTCACCGGAAGGACATCGCCCACTTCCAGCAGTCCTGTCCGCTCCATTTTAAATTCCATTCTTCGCATAATGTCTAGTCTTCTTCCTTGTATTCTACGTCTATGATATCATCTTCCGGATTGTGATAACGTTTGTATGCACTGCCTGCACGACCGTTCAACCACAGTCCGCTGACGCCGTCATAGATCAGGATGATACCAACTGCCATCATACCGATTTCCAGCGCCAACCATGTGTGAAGCATCAGGATCACACCAATAATGATAGTTGCGATCGCTACCAGAAGTCCAAGCCACCAGCGCGGGCTGTCGCCTTTTTTTACTTCCAGAGAAAAAATCAGATCTTTCACGCCATGGTAAGCCAGCATAACACCGATCAAAATCGGGATCAGTGATACAAAAACGCCCGGTTTTGCCAAAATCCAGATACCGATAACTACGCAGACCCCTGCCGGAAGTAACCGCACGGAACGTCCCAGCATTTCCTGAATACGGATTCCCTGGATCAGCAGTACAATACCTGCCACTAATAATACAAAACCTGCAATGCGGCACAGAGTTACAAGGATGGTCCCCGGCCAGATACAAAACATCACACCAAATACGATGCAAATGATGGATGTAATCATAGATTCTTTTTTGATTTTTTGAAATAATTCAGACATTTTGTCCTCCTCTCAGTCTGTCAAAAAGCAGACTACTTAACATAGTAATACACAAATATTTCTAAAATATAGAAACTTTCTTCAAGTAGTTCCGTCTGATGAATAACTATTTTTTACCGCTTACTATTTACTCTGCCTGAATATCAGCAAGCTGTGCATTTGTCACGCCGACTAAGTCCTGCGGATTCATTTTCAAAGTAAGTCCGATCCGTCCGCCGCTGACATAAATTTCAGCAAAGTTTTTTGCGCTCTCGTCAATGACTGTCGGAAACAGTTTTTTCATTCCCAGTGGGGAGCATCCGCCACGCACGTAACCGGTGATTTTTGTGATATCTTTCACATGGATCATTTCCACGGATTTTTCACCAACGGAACGGGCTGCTTTTTTCAGATCTACTTCGCATGCGATTGGAATCACAAACACATAGTATTGTTTGCTTTTGCCCTGCATGACTAATGTCTTGTAAGATGCATCCACCGGTGCACCGGTAATCTCGGCGCAGTGCATTCCATCAATAAATTCGTCTACTTCGTAAGTCAGTGCCTCGTATGGAATCTTCTTTTTATCCAGCATACGCATAGCATTGGTTTTTGCTTCTTTTCCCAAATTGATTCCTTCTTTCCACAAAATGTTCAGAGAAATAAGCTTACTTTTTATTTCTATCACTTTCAATTACGCGGAAGTGATTTGTCTCTCCTCTCACAAAATCTCGTCATTTCACGCTTTCATTCGCGGAGAGACATCTGCTTTATTTATAATTTCTCGTCTAACAGTTCTTCATCGCCGATATCTACTTTCTTCACTTCTCTGCGGAACAAGATATCGTACAGTACCGGAACTACGAATAGTGTCATGAGTGTTGCATACAGCAGTCCGCCGATTACGACGATCGCCATACCACGGCTCATTTCTGCTGCCGCATCAGTACTAAATACCATCGTACACATTGCCAGTACGGTTGTCAACATGGTCATCAGGATCGGACGCATACGGGTTCTTCCAGTTTCTACCAAAGCCTCCCGTTTTTCCATCCCTTCCATTCGTAACTGGTTTGCATAGTCAACAAACACGATACCGTTATTTACAACAACACCTGCCAGCATCAGGAATCCCATCATTGCTGTCAGTGAGATTTCCTGTCTTCCGATAAAGAGTCCCAGCAGACCACCGGTAAATGCCAGCGGAATCGTAAAGATGACGATAAACGGTGATAACAGGCTCTGGAACTGTGCCACCATGATCAGGTAAATAAAGGCAATCGCCAGACCGATCATCAGGAAAATATCACTCATGGCATCCATGACTTCCGTACTTTCACCGGCAATCTCAAGGCTGTAACCGTCCGGCAGTTCATACTGATCCAGTTTGTCCTGCAACGTACGTGACAATACTGTAGTATTATAACCATCTTCTGTCTCCGCTGTCACACTGATGTATGTTTTCTGATTATCTCTTTGAATAGAAGCAAGACTTACGCCTTCGCTCATAGTTGCAAACTCACTGAGTTTGTGTGTTTCGGTCTCTGTGGTTCCGTCGGATTTCTGTTTATCTACAGAAAACTCATAGTCCATCAGGGAATCCACATCTACGGCATCATTTTCATTGACGATTTCTACATCGTACTGTTTGCCGTCCATAGTCAGGGTTGTCGCTGTTTTTTCCGTTGTCAGATTTCCGGCAAGTTCCTGATAAATCTGTGCTACCGTCAGTCCCTGAGCCATAGCTTTGTCCTTGTCAATGGTCAACTGAATCGTCTTATCGCCGCTCTCCTGACCATTGGAAACTTTGGTAAATCCTTTTACGTCAGACACAATATCCATCACGTCATTGCTGATCTCCAGCAATTTGTCAGTATCACTTCCATAAATATTCACGGTCAGTCCACTTGCCATATAAGAGGACATATCCATGTTAGAAGTAGATACGCTGTAATCTTTAAACTTCAGATCTTTGCAGATTTTTTCCAGCTCTTTTGCCACCGGACTGTTGTCCTTTGCGATTTCTTCATCCAATAACAGAAATACGTTCAGATTATGTGTGCCGCCGCTGCTTGTCAGCATGGAAGAAGCACTTCCGGAAGCACTGGAAGAACCAGAGATCATACCAACGTAAGTAACACCGTCAATGGCAGTCATTTTTTCCATTGCCTGATCTGCCAGTGCAAAAGTTTCCTCATCGGTCAGATCCTCATCTGCCTCCAACGTTACGGACATCTGATTACCGCCCATACTCGGGAACAGGATCATACCGGTATTCACTGCCTTGTATGCACATCCTGCCAGAAGTCCGATTGCAATAATTAACGGTACAAATTTTCTTCTCAGACAGAAACGCAATACCTTTTCATATACATTCAGTACTTTATTTAATAATTTCTGTGGCTTCGGCTCTGTATTACGCAACATAGTAGAACTCATCGCCGGAACAACTGTCAATGCGATCAGCAGACTCGCAACTAAGCTGTATGCAATGGTCAGCGCCAGATCTACGAACAGTTCACGCACCAGACCATTGACAAAAATGATCGGTAAGAATACGCAGATGGTTGTCAATGTAGAAGATGCAATGGCACCTGCCACCTGTTTTGCACCCATAACCGCCGCTCTGGCAGATGGTACACCAAGTCCACGCAGACGGTAAATATTTTCGATTACAACGATGGAGTTATCCACCAGCATACCGATTCCCAACGCCAGTCCCGACAGGGAAATCAGATTTAATGTTACACCGCTGAAATACATCAGCACAATTGCCACCAGGACACTCAGTGGAATACTGAATGCTACTACGATGGTTGGTTTGATGGAACGCAGGAAAATTGCAAGCACGATGATCGCAAGAATTGCGCCCACGATCAGGTTTGACAATACGTTCTGTACAATCAGATCTATGTAATCACCCTGATCCATCAGACTTGTAATATGAAGTCCGTCATAGTCTTTTTCCAGCTGGCTGATGGCTGCACCACAGGTATCAGACACATCTGCCGTTCCCGCTGTACTTGATTTTGAAATAGAAAGAACGATTCCGTCATGTCCGTTTACTTTTGCATAGGCATCTCCGGAATTGTCGATCCATGTGACATCTGCCACGTCAGATACATGCACATCTCCCAGTCCGTCAATGTTGCAAAGTACGGAAGATTCCAGTTCTCCATCAGAAGCATATTCGTCACCGACTTTCAGCAGGTACTGATCATCGCCCTGATAAATATAGCCTGCCGGCATTGCGAAATTCTGTGCAGACAGTAACTGAGATAAGGTATCAAGGCTTAATAAAGAATCCAGATTTGCATTTTTTAATGCGGTATCTCTGCCCTGTTCATAAGAAGTCTGTGCATCATCTAATTTTTCCTGATTAGACTCCAGTGCAGCTTCACCATCTGCGATCTGTGCCGCACCGGTACTGAAGCCAACTGCGGCGGAAATTTTTCCGGATTCCAGAGCTTCGTAATTGTCTGTCGCTGCTTTTACCTGCTCGTTAACCTGATCCACGATCGCCTGTGCTGCCTGAATCTCAACTTCTAAGTTTGCTAATTCTGTGTCAATCTGCGGCAGACGGGTATTTACGATCTGATCCATCTGTTTCAGATTGTCTGCTGTCAGTGATGCCGCTGCATCTGACTGACCGATCTGTTTCATAAAAGCTGTTAATGCTTCTAATTTTTCCGGATTTTTCAACGCATCAGAAATATCCGCCGGATAAGCGGAAACATCCATGCCATATCCTGCTGCCATTTTCTGCATGGAAGCAAAACTTTCATTTACCTGCTGATACTGTGCTTCAATTCCGGCATCATCATATGCTTTTTTCTCTGTCTCCAATGCCATTTTTGACGCCTGCAGACCTGCAAGCTGCGCATTGTAGGCAGACTGTGTCGCCACTGCCGCATCCACTGCTTTGCTGCTCTGCGCCAGTTCACTGGATGTAGAATTTTGCTTGTCTTCCAGTGCCTTTTTGGAGCTTTCTAACTGCGCCTTTGCACTGTTCATCTGGCTTTTTGCATCGTCAATCTGAGACTTTGCATCCGCAAGCTGATCGTCCACATAAGCTGCCAGTTTATCATTCAGCGTATCGATTTTTTCCTGATTCAAACGGATTTCCACTGTTTTTTCAATGGCTCCGGTTGTATTGACACTGGCTACACCGTTCTGACGCTCCATAGTCGGAACAACGGTATTTTCCACGAAATCACTGAGTTCATAAATATCTTTTCCATCATAATCCACGCTGGCATAAATGACCGGAAGCATATCCATGGACACTTCCATGATCATCGGCTTTCCGGCGCCATCCGGCAGTGTAATCAGATCTAATGCATTGGACAGTTTTACCATGGCGCTGTCCATGTTTGTATCCTCTGCGAACTCCAGCATAACCGTACAATAATTTTCATTGGACGTACTTGTGACATTTTCCACACCGTTGACCGTTCCAAGCCCGGATTCCAACGGTTCCGTCACCGTACTCTCGATTTTGTCTGGCGAAGCGCCCGGATAGGTCGTCACTACCACAACATAGGGCAGCGAAAACTCCGGTAACAGATCCGTGGACATTCTGGTAAAACTTACCACGCCAAGGATCAGACAGACCACCACCGCCACAAATACGGTATAGGGTTTCTTAACGCTAAATCTTGACATTTCTTTCCTTCTTTCTGCTACTATAAATTTTTCAAATTTCTCTCTCAGCAATCTGACATTCCTGTCGAATGCAGATTTTTCTCATACTATCGAAGTATTTTACCGTAAACTGGTTGGCAGCTCAACTGCTTTGATGCAATTTATACTTTTTTTACACTTCATAACAAAAAAGCGACATCAAATACATCGCAGCCATCAGACAGGAGCCGCGACACTATTTAACGTCGCTGTTATTTCTGTATTCTGTTTTATTCCTTTTTTCAGCGAAATATATTTTAACACCAGTTTTTAAAAATCAAGCGCAGAAAATCACACTACAACTTCTAATATTTTTTTTGCTACATTCTGTTCCTGCAAACATGTACCAATATCCATTACCAGTCCTTCTGCCAGATTTTCTAACGATTCAAAATACTCATCTACCGCCTCAAAACTCAGACTGAGTACCAGATATTCTTTTTGCAGACGTCGTTCCAACAAATAAAGTGTCGTTGTTTTCCCATACTGTCTTGCCCGATTGATAGTAAAATACTGTCCGTTTTCAATATAATCATGCATAATCGTATCGATTCGCTTACTGATATCTACCATATAATTTTTTTCTGGAATACATATTCCAGTAACACAAAATTTTTTGGGCATATGGGTTTCCTCCACTTTTTTAATATCTATCAGTATAACTGCTTTTTCTTTCCTTCGCAAGGATTATGAAATGTACAACCATTAGCCGTTTTCAAACACATACATTTGTATTTTATTCTGTAAAACATTTCATACTCAGTATTCGTTACGCATTATATTTTTTCAAGTCGAACGCACGTGAGACTTGGTGCGTGATTCTGGTCAGCGCAAGCTGACATCTTCTTTTCAGAATCACTGCACATCCGCGCGGAGCATTGATCTCAGTCGGAGATTGAACTCCCACTGAGAAATACTTGTTACTACTCACCACTTGCAAAAGTGGGAGTCTCAACTCAGACTGAGATCAATTCCCCTAATTTTTCAAACACCTCATCCGCATACATCTGCTTGATCTCATGTCTGCTCATATCCGCCACCTCTGCTTGTAATTCAAAAGTATGCGCCTGATTTCCAATCCGAATACAAAAATACACCTGCCCCTGCACACTGTCAGCATTATTCGGATCTACATTTCCGGTTGTGCCAGTGATACCAATGGCAACATCCGTGTTCAACTTTTCCTGTGCAGTTTGTGCCATTGCCTCTGCACATTCTCTGGAATATACACCGTATTTCTCAATTACTTTTGCATCCACACCGATCAGAATCTTTGTCTCATTCAAATAAGTAACAAATCCTCCCGGAAAGATTGCTGATGCTCCTTCCGTATCAGTGATCATAGATGCAATCATGCCGGAAGTACAACTTTCCATTGTTGAAATGGTCGTATGAGTTTCTATCAGTTTTTTTATAATATTGTCTATTCGGTTTCTGTTCTGTTCCATTTTACCCCTCCATATTTTTCCTTTTTAAACGATGAAGTGTACTATGAGATAAATTATGCTTATTCGTTAATGTATACCAATTTTCAGTTGAATTTTCAAGCGTTTTCCAAAAAGGTGAATAATCTATCATCACGATATCTCCATCATTTATTGTATGAAATGTATGTACCAGATCCTTCGAACCGTGTATTAGAAGATGATATCATTAGTTTTTATGGTACCTCTACTGGCTTATATTCTTATACAACAGTACTTGGTGCACAATTAACAATTCCGTCCGTTTTAGCAGTTTACATTGATATAAACTAATTAATCTACATCATTTGAAAAAAATCACTAAAAAATCATGGTAACTCTGAATCCACTCAAAGTTACCATGATTTTTATCCTGTTTCTCTGAAATATCAAATTTTTCCATCCTTATCTTTGCAGCGTCTGCTGAATCGTCCTCAGCATCCGGTCCACATCAATCGGCTTTGTAATAAATCCATTCATTCCAACATCCAATGCCCGTTTCTGATCATCCGAAAATGCATTCGCTGTCATTGCTATGATCGGAATATGAGCCATTCCTGAAACCGGAAGCTCACGAATACGTTTTGTGGCTTCATATCCGTTCATTTTCGGCATCTGAATATCCATTAATATGACCTGATAATATCCGACCTCCACCTGTCTCAGACGATTTAAACATGCACTTCCGTCTTCTACCCAGTCCACCATCATTCCTGCACTGGTCAGAATTTCTTTTGCGATTTCCGCATTCAGCTCATTATCTTCTGTCAAAAGGACACGCACTCCCGCCAGTTCCGCATTTGTGGCAATTGCCGGTTCTTTTTGCTTATCGATAATATCGCCCTGTCCCGCAATCTTCAAACGCAGACAAACAGTGATTTTTGTACCCTGTCCTACTTTGCTTTGAATGCTCACCTGTCCGCCCATCAGTTCAACCAGTTTCTTTACAATTGCAAGTCCCAGACCGGTTCCTTCCGTCTTACTTTCCGTGGAAGTCCGCTCACGCTCAAACGCTTCAAAGGCATGTTTTTGAAATTCCTCATCCATGCCGATACCGGTATCCTGCACGGAAATCCGATATTCTGAGAATTCTTCATTCACCGGTGTTTCTTCATACTCTAGTGTAATCTTTCCACCCTCAGGTGTAAATTTCACTGCATTATTCAGTATATTGACCAGAATCTGCTGTAACTTTGTCTCATCACACCAGACACAGGGGTTTTGCAATTCACTGATAATCTGAAACTGAATGTGTTTCTTTTCCATGCTGTATTCCATTATCATATTCAGTTTTTCTGATATCTGCTTCAGATCTACGGCGGTTTCCTCCAACGTCAGCTTTCCGCTTTCAATTCTGGATAGATCCAGCACATCGTTAATCAGCTTCATCAAAACCTCTCCGGATGCCTGTATTTTTGTTACTGCATTTCTGACAACAGCTTCATCATCCGGATGTTTTGCAATGATATCAGCAAATCCAAGGATTGCATTCATCGGTGTACGAATGTCATGAGACATGTTTGCCAGAAACGTAGCTTTCACTGCACCGGCTTCCTTCGCATCTCTGGCAGCTTCTTTCTCATGTTCCAATGCCAGCAGTAATTTTTCCCGCTGTTCCCTGTCATGCTCTTTCTTCTGATGCTCCACCATAAAAAGATATGCCAGCAGCACCGTTGCTGTCAGGCAATAAGGTTGGAGCGGATATGCATCATGCAAAGGGAAAACAAAAATATTAATCAGAATCCCCATCAACGGAATAGATGAAAAAACGGCGGATATCAGTGCATACCTCTTTCCGTTTTTATTTTTTGTAATCAGAATATAGCAATTCTGTACAAAGGCAAATCCATAGTAAAACAGATTCAAAACCGCAAACGACTTGAACCACGGTCCACGGGTATACACACTATGATCATCAATGCTCCACAGCATCCCATTAAACACAGACACAATCACAAGAACAACCAGAAGCATCATCGGAACCGCTTCCAGTATCCTTATGCAGATTCTGCGCTGCACTCCCATATAGCTTTGTATAAACAAATGCCAGGTATACGGCATGATAACGTACATCAACAGAAATGCAAATGCAATGATCCGAAATGCCCTTACACTTCCTCCTTCTGTAAAAAAGCATTTTACAAAAAGGGCATCCAGCGCTACATATAGCTCCACTGCTGTAGTAAAAATAATTGCATATGTCTTACTGATACTTCTTTCAATCGACGTGCCGATTTTTATCAGAAAAAGTGTCAAAACCATCAATAAAAAACCGGATATCCCCAAATATAATTCTTCCATTTTCTTGTCCTTTGTAAAACTTGTCTTCGTAAAAAATTTCTGTATTGCAAAAATGCGTAGAAGAATATGTCACGCTTTGCATGACGCACATTTTGCATTAAGAATACTGATGCTCTCTTGAATTCATTTTATCTTTTTTCTTTTCGATATGCAAGGAAATCAGACGTTTCACCCGACGATTCTTTTTCTTCACATTCAAGTCAATCATATGTGAACCTTGGTGCGTAATTCTGGTCAGCGTAAGCTGGCATAATCTTCTCAAAATCTCTGCATCTGTACACAAAAAATCCCTCTGACTTCTGCTGTCTGTTTGACAAGCATATTCAGAGAGATTTTTCTATAGAAAACAAATATGCAAATCCATTTGTGTGGATTTTCTTTTTAAATGTTGTACTCCGGTACAACGGTCTTTTCTTCGAAGAAATAATCGAAAATTTTCTTTTTGTAGTGTGCAAAATCGCTACCACCACGATCACGGTATTTTCCAAGTTCTACTTCGATGACATCTTTGATACGTCCCGGTCTTGCGGACATTACCACAATGCGATCTGCCAAAAATACGGCTTCTTCGATATCATGTGTAACCATGATCATTGTATTATGAAACCGTTCCCGGATTTTCAGTAATTCTTCCTGTAACTCGATCTTGGTCAGTGCATCCAGCGCTCCGAATGGTTCATCCAGCAGCAGAACCTCCGGCTGACTCACCAACGATCTGGCAATGGCTGCACGCTGTGACATACCACCGGAAAGCTGACTTGGATATGCTTTTTTGAATTCACTCAATTTTACAAGTTCCAGATATTGATCCGAAAGTTTTGTTTTTTCTTCCTTGCTCAATCCCTTTAATCCAAGCTGTACATTTTTCTCAATGCTCATCCACGGAAACAGGCGGTGTTCCTGAAAAATCATGCCACGATCCATGCCTGGTCCGTTAACTTCTTTTCCATCCACAGTTACCAGACCCGTGTCGTTTTTTTCAAGTCCGGCAATGATTTTTAACAGGGTACTTTTTCCACAACCACTGTGACCGACAATGGCAATAAATTCACCTTCCTGAACCTCCAGGTTAATATCTTTTAATACATCCACTTTCTGTCCATCGACAGTAAAACTTTTATTTACGTTCTGTATTGATAATGTCTTTCCCATTTGTGCTTACCTGCCTTTTTCCCAAGGTGTGCATAATTTTCCAATCAGTGAAATGGCCAGATCCATGATCACACCGACGACTGCAATGGCAATGATTCCGGCAAATACAACCGGATACTGCATCAGGCTTCGTGCATCGTTGATACGAAAACCGATACCGGATGTGGCTGCGATCATCTCTGCACCGACCACTGCCATCCAGGAT
>SKEL01002934.1_pt1 | contig 11940 bp, 10 predicted proteins | sample 4826741 | NCBI WGS metagenome assembly SKEL01 (sample SAMN11008810, study PRJNA524170) | human gut metagenome | biome: Human fecal sample; material: Feces; isolation source: fecal sample from pouch patient p33 | host: Homo sapiens | place: Israel: Tel-Aviv | collected 2016-03-22
TCCCATCATATTTTTTACAAAATGTATCTGCCCAGTCCGCATGCTTTGCAATCTTTTCATTACTTCTGATATCTTTTTTCTGAACCAGATAATCCGCAAGAATCTCCAGCTCTTCTTTTAATCTGGATGGAAGCACCGCAAGTCCCATAACTTCGATCAGTCCGATATTTTCCTTTTTAATATGATGATACTCTGCATGTGGATGATAAACGCCAAGTGGATGTTCTTCGGTTGTGATATTATTCCGAAGAGTCAGATCCAGTTCAAACAATCCATCACGTTTTCTTGCAATCGGGGTAATGGTATTGTGTGGTTCCCCGTCTGTATTTGCATAGATGAAGGCCTCTTCATCGGTATAGCCTCTCCAGCATCCGAGAATGTGATCTGCCAGTTCGATCAGACGTTTTTCATCTTTATGACGGATACGGATTACAGACAATGGCCATTTTACAATTCCAGCTTCCACATCCTCATATCCAGGAATCTCTACTGGAATCTCAATCGGTGCTTTTGCCATTGCAAATGTATAATGTCCCCCCTGGAAGTGATCATGACTTAAGATAGAGCCTCCAACGATCGGAAGATCTGCATTGGATCCCAGAAAATAGTGTGGGAATAACTTTACGAAATCAAATAATTTCTCAAACGCTTTCTTATCAATCTTCATCGGAATATGCTGTCCGTTAAATACAATACAATGCTCGTTATAGTACACATAGGGTGAATACTGGAATCCCCATTTTCCTCCCGCAATCTCAATCGGAATAATTCTGTGGTTTTCTCTTGCCGGATGATCCAGCCGTCCTGCATATCCTTCATTTTCCATACAAAGCTGACATTTCGGATATGCTGTATTCTTTGCATTTCTTGCCGCTGCAATCGCCTTTGGATCCTTTTCCGGCTTAGAAAGATTGATTGTGATGTCAATCTCTCCATATGGGGAATCTACTTTCCACTTCATATCTTTCTTCACACGGTATCTGCGGATATAATTGCTGTCCTGACTTAATTTGTAGAAATATTCTGTCGCAGCTTCCGGAGATTCTTCATATTTTTCCGCAAATGTCTTCTGTACCTGAGCCGGTCTTGGTACCAGACAATTCATGATCTTCGTATCGAAAAGATCACGGAATCCGATACTGTCTTCAATGATTCCTCTTTTTACCGCCTCATCCAGTAATCCTTCCAGAACTGCTTCCAGCTCGATGGAACTGCTGTCGATTTCTACATCTTCATATGAATCTTCCTGGAATAATTCTAACAATAAATTTGTTGTGTAAATTCTCTCACATTCCGGTGTCAGTCCGGTCTGAATACCATATTCTACCAGTTTCTTAATATTTTCATACAACATATTCTGATCCTTCCGTTCTTTTTTCTATTCTGTGAATTTATACAATCTTTGCGCCGTCACCGATATCTACTACATAGAATTCTGCTTCATGTCCGACTTTTTCTTTATATGTCTTTCCAATCTCCTCGATAAACTTATCTACCGTTCCTTCTTCAACGATGCTGACCGTACATCCGCCGAATCCGCCTCCGGTGATACGTGAACCGATAACCCCCGGCATTGCCTGCGCCAGATCTACCAGAATATCTATCTCTTCACAGGACACTTCATAATCATAACGAAGTGACTCATGAGATGCATTCATAAGCTGTCCAAATAATTTCACATCGTTGTTACGGAGTGCTTCTACTGCACGAATAGTTCTCTGATTCTCATATACCGCATGTTTCGCACGCTTCTGTCTGACCGGATCTTTAATCGCATCCTTGTACTGTTCGAATCCGTCCTCTGTAAGATCTCCAAGTGTCTTTATATCTGTAACCTTCTGAAGTTCCTTTAATGCAGTCTCACATTCATTTCTTCTGTCATTGTAAGCAGAATCAACCAGACTGTGCTTTACCTTACTGTTGATGATCACGATCTTCGCATTTTCAAGAACGACCGGTGCATATTCATACTTTAATGTATTGGTATCCAGGAAAATTGCATGATCTTTCTTACCCATCGCACTTGCGAACTGATCCATAATTCCACAGTTGCATCCATTGAAATTATTCTCCGAATACTGTCCGATCAATGCAAGATCAATCATGGAAAGATCTTCAAATCCAAATGTATCTTTTAACATCAGTCCTGTCAGCACTTCCAGTGATGCGGAAGAAGAAAGTCCAGAACCATTCGGAATATTTCCATAGATCAGGATATCCATTCCATGTGTCAGTTCATACCCTCTCTTTTCGAATGCCCACATTACTCCCTTCGGATAATTCGTCCATCCGGCATTTTTACTCGGAATCAATTCATCGAGACTTGTCTCAATGATTCCAAGCTTTTCAAAGTTCAAAGAGAAGAAACCTAATTTTCTGTCTTCTCTGTTCCTTACCACTGCCCATGTTCTCATTGTCAGTGCACATGGGAATACATGACCTCCGTTATAATCTGTATGTTCTCCGATCAGGTTTACTCGTCCCGGTGCAAAATAAGTACGGATTTCCCCGCCTTCTCCGTATAATTCCTGAAATTTTGCGATCAATTGCTCTTTCTGCATTCCATTACCTCCATTTGTAATACATTTTTATCATTTTTTCTTTCATACCTTAAGTTTCAGGCCTTCTTTAATATCCACTTACATACTTTTTTGTAGTTGACTGCCTTCTGTTATTGCTATAATATAATCATAATGAGATATGCAAATTCTCACAATAAGAATATTGGCATATTTTATAAGAATATTGAGATTTTATTTGTTTTTGACTTTTATATACGGAGGATGATATGAAAGGTATTCAGATTCTTACAGAAAAAAACAAAAAAGAAGTAAAAGAACACGGAAGTTACACTTTCCCCGTTCAGGTATCCCCAGAGGCAATACAGTCTTATGAACAGCATTCCTTCATGTGGCACTGGCATCCGGAGATCGAACTCACCTGGTTCGTATCCGGACAGATGGAATATGTCGTCAATGACCAGCGTTATATTATCTCAGAAGGCGAAGGGATATTCTGCAACAGCAATGCACTGCATGCCGGATATATGATTGATGACCAGGACTGTAATTATATCTCTGTCACATTTCATCCTAAATTCATCTATGGCTACGCGAACAGTATCCTGCAGACCAAATATGTCGATTTTATCACTTCCAACGAATTCTGGTCTTCACTTGTATTAAAGCCAGAGATTTCGTGGCAGAATGAAATTATTGAATACATAAAAGAAATATATAAATTGACCTGCCAGGTTCAATCTTCTTCCGCTTCTGGATATGAAAGCATGTCAGAACAGCCGGAATTACCTGACTATGAATTCCGTGTCCACCTCCTGCTCTGTGAGATCTGGCACAGACTTTATCTGCATTATGTCCAGATTGCCCAGGATACACCACAGCCACAGAAGCATCTGCAACGTTTGAAAGACATTCTTTCTTATATTCAAGAACATGCCTCGGAAGAACTTGGTCTCGAAGATATTGCCTCTCACGCCGGACTGTGCAAAAGTGAATGCTGCCGCTTTTTCAAAAAGTATATGCGGATGACCATCTTCGACTACCTGCTGTCTACACGGATCCAGAACAGTCTTCCACTTCTTATGAATGGAGAGAATATTACTACGATTGCCGGACTTATAGGATTTTCCTCACCGGCATATTATGGTCAGATTTTTAAACGTTATATGGGGATGTCCCCCAGCCAATATAAAAAACATGCAGCCCAGTCATCTTCCGCTGATTAAGTGATGTGCTTTCAAACTGGTATGGTGTTTTTTCTCATAACTGGCTCTTTATCTCATGCCACTACTATTGTAAAGTAATGACAATTACGAAAGGAAAGAGGGTTTTTGTTATGAATTCCAATCTGAAAAAAATAATTATGACAGCATTATTTGCTGCATTGGCCTGTGTTGCTACGATGTCCATCCGCATTCCGACACCTGGAACCGGCGGTTATATCCATCCGGGTGATGCGATCGTAATCCTTGCAGGTATCATTCTTGGTCCTGTATACGGTATGCTTGCCGGAGGTATCGGTTCTGCACTGTCTGATCTGATCGGCGGCTATTTTGTATATGTTCCGATCACACTGGTGATCAAAGGACTTGTCGCACTAGTATCCGGACTCATTTACCAGAAGATGTGCCGTTCCGGTAAAAACCGTTATATCGCAGTCATTCTTGGCGGTATCACGGATATCGTATTCGTTGCCGGCGGATATTTTATCTGCGAATTCTTCCTTTATGGAAGCGGTGCTGCCGCAAGTATTCCTGCCAATATCATCCAGGGAGTCGGCGGACTGATCATCTCTGCAGTATTATATCCGGTACTGATCGCGATCCCAGATGTCCGCCAGGCTGCTTACGAGGCGAAAAATTAACTTCATTTGCATGCTTTACTATTTATAGAATCTGCCACCGGCAGTTTCTTTCAAATGTATGATGAACAAAAAAAGGATAAGTTCTTTTCCACTTTACAAAAGAACTTATCCTTTTTCCACATCTTTTTTCTTTTTTTCTTTACTTGTCCACTTTTTCCGCAGTACTTTTTCCACAAGAGCATCCGATCACAAATGCAAGGAATAAGAACGCCACGATCATCCAACCGATCAGTGTCTTCGTTCCCATTGGTTGAAATTTATCATAATATCCCTTCAGGTAAATGATAATGATCAGGAGCGGCAGTTCGTAAGACATATAACCCTTGATTCCTGCCGGGAACTTCCATCCTTCTCCTTGATTGATTTCTTCAAGGAAGCTGTTCCATCCCCATCCGTTCTTCTTTGTACAGAATAGGACATAGCCAAGACTTCCAAGCGGAAGCAGGTTATTCGATACGATGAAGTCCTCCAGATCCATGATTGTCGATCCTTCTCCAAGTGGAGTGAATCCGGCCAATACATTGAATCCCATAACACATGGCATACTTAAGATAATGATCAGAATCAGACTTACCAGTGTACTCTTCTTTCTTGACCATCCGAATAAATCAATATCAAAAGAAATAATATTTTCAAATACCGCAACCAGTGTCGTAAATGCAGCGAAGCTTAAGAACAGGAAGAATAATCCTCCCCATACACGCCCGCCTGCCACCTGCGCGAAAATATTCGGGATCGTGATAAATATAAGGCTTGGGCCTGCTCCCGGTTCAATTCCGTATGCAAAGCATGCCGGAATAATAATGAAACCTGCCATCAGCGCTACGACCGTGTCAAGCACGGTAATATTCACAGCCTCTCCGAATAAACGCTGATCTTTTTCCATATAACTTCCAAAGATCAACATCGCTCCGATTCCAATTGATAATGTAAAGAATGCCTGGCTCATAGCCCCGAAAATCACATTTCCGATTCCGATCTCTGCCATCTGTTTGAAATCAGGGATCAGGTAAAAACGAATTCCTGCTCCGGCACCTTTCATCATCACAGAATGGATCGCAAGTACGATCATAATCAAAAGCAGTGCTGTCATCATGAACTTGGAAACTTTTTCGATACCTTTCTGGATTCCAAACGCACATACACCGAATCCAATGATAGATATTAGAATCGTCCAGAATGCCATAAGCGGCATATTTCCTAGCATATCACTGAATCCTGCAGATACAGTCTTCATATCCGCACCCACAAAATCTCCTCTGAAGCTTCTGACGCAATAATACAGCATCCATCCACCAACTGTGGTATAGAACATCATCAGGAAATAGCATCCGATAACACCGATCCATTTCGTAATATGCCACTTTGTTCCTTTTGGTTCCAGTGTCTCATATGCGGCGGCAACGCTGTGTCTGCTTGCACGTCCGACACCAAATTCACAGACCATAACCGGAATTCCCATGATCAGAAGGAATACCAGATATATCAGAATAAATGCAGCTCCACCGAACTGTCCACACATATATGGGAATTTCCACACATTTCCGATGCCAACGGCACACCCTGCGGATACAAGGATGAAGCCCAGTCTTGATCCAAATGTCTCTCTCTTCATTCCATAAACCTCTCTTTGTTTTAAGTCAAGCGTTTTTTATTATATCGCATATTATCAGCCAAATGCAAGGATTATCCTTATGGAGTTTTTAGATTAAAAAAGATCAAGAAAAGGTGTCAGCATCTGACGTGGGCTTTCCCACATTCCAGATACTTATGCTGTACAGGCATTCTGAAGAATCTCATTTAATGCATTTCCACTGCTTGTATGGCATCTTACAATCTGTGCATTGCATTTTTCTGCTTCTGTCACTGCACAGTGTACCATCTTATGAGATACTGTGTTGGTAAATAGGATCAACAGATCCGGACTTCCGATCTTTTCACTTAAATTTCCAGACATCTGTGTGAATACTTTCGCTTTGCATTTGTATTCTTTACAGATTTTTTTATATTGATGAACCATTCTGTCGTGTCCGCCTACGATTACTATACTCATGTATTGCCTCCTTTTATGTACGTTAGTTAGCTTTGTCTAACTATTATAATACATGATTTTTCTAAAAATAGGAAGAGAAAATATTGAGAATATTTCTCATGACGTAGACACTACTTTACATTCGGGTATTCCCTATAACTTTCCATTTCCATCTTCTCTTGCATACTTTGATCTACACGTCCTGCCACTGGCAGCTCTTTTCGAATACATAGCAATATAAAAAGCCGGTCCCACCCCTACGACAGATGATTCCGGCTTTCACCTTTCTTTCTAACTTTCTGCAAACAACTTAAGCAACATACGGATATTACCCTTATCTTTTTCCTTTTCTTCTTCCGTCAATTCATCATATGGTATCAGATCCTTGTGGATCCGAAGCGTGGCATCTTTTCTCGCACCATTTTTCGGAATTCCCATTCGCCAGTTGTGAAACTGATGATACCTGCACCACCGGATATGTTCGAGTTCTGCCAGAAGTTCCATCTGTTCCGGGCTCAAACTGGTAACATCCATACTCCATCCGTCTGTCTTCATCATATGTACCCGTATCTTATGATAATCGGCTGCACTGACATTGGAATATCTGGTAAATCCGTCCAGTTTTCCCCATTCCAGTTCCATATTTTCTGAATTTTCCTCCACATCTCCGTACAGATGTGCATAATGAAGATTCAATTTCTTTGCATGCTCGAATATCTCTGTTCCCAGTACGTTGGCCGGGTTCCATGCTTCTTTTTCCCATTCCAGTACATGCAGACGTTCTCTTCCCGATAACAGTTCAAATCCGTCGTCTTCCACCGTAAATACTTCAAAAGCAGTACCCGTTGTAGATGCAAAAAGCTTTCCTGCCATTCCAAGCTGCCCTTTCTGTGGGAGCAGAAGGATCCTGTCTGCAGATTCCAGAAGTTTTTCCCCCAGAAGTTCGAATCCCAGAAATACAATCTGCAAACGATGTCCGTATGCACAAGAGGTTTCATACAGGCAATTCCTTCTCCAGTATAATCTGGCCGCCGTTTCTTCCGGACAAAACAGGCGTAAATGCGGATCCAGGATTCCCTCTGCCGCAAGATTTTCGGATTTCAGATAAACGGTATGCCCCGCAAATGCTTCTCTGTGCTGTCCGTAAAACCGAAAATTCTCGTCCTCATTTCCAAGAAGCAGGTATTTCTTCGCTTTCACCCACTCCCAGTCTTCTCCGGCATCTATCCCGCAGGATCCCAATGCCTGTACCATTTCTTTTCGGTGAATGTTATCCCCGTATACGGCAATGCTGTCTCCGCGGTAATACCGCAGCAACTGCAATATCCTGCCACGAATCTTTGATATCGACATCAGAACACCGCTGGCCGTCATAAGCGGTGCTGTCCATCTGGCGATCTCGATCAGTATATTCGGCGGTGAATCCGAATAATTCAGGAAATACATCTCCATACTCAGAAACAGCGAATCCACCACCGGCTGACCATCCAGAACCGTAAATCCTATAACACCCATGACAAACGGAACCAAATTCACTAAGCCAGATCCCCGAACCGTAATAAAAGGTTAGTTCTTCATTTAATTATTATGGCATGCGAAACCGCAGGAATAAACTTACAAGGTCCTATCCTGTGCATACGGACTCATGGTTGGTAATTCTTAAGTAAAAAAGTTGACCGTTTGCTCACAAAAAATCCACTGTCTGAGACGAATGTCGAGTTTGGATTTTTTGTGAGCTCGTTTTTAGGCCAACTTTTTTGCTTTAGAATTTCTCCATGTCGGAGTCAGCACAGGATAGGACCTTGTAAGTTTATTCCGATCGGTGACAGCCGCCATAATGCATTAAATAGAAACCTCATCCAGCGGTATCTCACAGTTGAACACTTCAATATGATGTCTCACATTCTCATACGTTCCCTGTACCATAGCCACATTCAGATCAAAGTAGTTGTGTACTCCTTCTGACTTCAGATACTCTTCCGCATGTTTCGTCAAACGGTTAAAGCTTGCTGTCGCAATATTCACTTTCACGATTCCAAGCTCGATTGCCTTACGAAAATCTGCATCCGTGATTCCACTTCCGCCGTGAAGGACTAATGGAATGCCTGTCTTATCATGAATCTGCTCCAGCACATCAAACGCAAGCTTCGGTGCTACCGGATAATTGCCATGTGCATTTCCAATTGCAACTGCCAGTGCATCGATTCCGGTACGCTCAACAAATACCTTTGCATCATCCGGATTCGTACAGCGGATTCCGTGATCTTCGCTTCCGTCTTCGCTTCCGCCTACCAGTCCAAGCTCAGCCTCTACGGTTGCCCCGTATTTCTTTGCCAGTTCTACAACTTTGGCTGTACGCTCGATATTTTCTTCAAATGGATATGTAGAACTGTCGAACATGACGGATGTAAATCCAAGTTCCAGTGCTTTCTCTACCGTCTCCATCGTAAGTCCGTGATCCAGATGTACTGCCACATCTACTTTTGCCTCTTTTGCAGCCTGTACCATCATTGGTCCCATAAGTGCCAGTGGTGAATGTTTCAGTCTTACTTCTGCAATCTGTAAAATGATCGGAGTGTCCAGTTCTTCTGCTGCCTAGATTGCTCCTTTTACCATCTCCATATTTCCAACACTGAATGCGCCGATTCCTCTGTGATTATTCTTCGCACGCTCCAGTAATTCTTTCATCGTTACTAATGCCATCGTTCTTCTGCTCCTTTCCATGTTCTTCCTGTTTCAGGTTATGTCCCAATATCGTCAGACAGATCAGTGCGATCACTGCAAATGCAATGCCCATTCCGAATACCACATGCATGCCATATCCTTTTCCGGTAACAAATCCTGACAATGCCGGTGCTCCACATGTTGCGATCACGATACCAAGCATTACGAATCCATAATTTTCTCCGGTATGCTCAATTCCAAAAATAGAACTTGTAAAGGACGGAAAGCTTCCCATGATACCTCCATAGCATCCATACATCAGGATGATCGCCGCAGTTACCGTATATGATCTCGTAAATGTAAGTACTGCCATTGCCACAACAGCTACTGCCAGCACGCCTTTGATACATCCCACTCTTCCGATCTTATCGGACAATGTCGGAAGTACCAGTCTTGTTCCTGCATTTACAATGGAACCGATCATAACTGCGCTGACTGCAACAGCCGATGGAATTCCAAGTTCAATCTGATACGTCTGTGATACCGGTGACACCAGGAAATAAGAAATTAATCCAAACAGCATCGTCGCAAGAAGAAGATAGAAGTTCTTTGTCTTCATCATCTCTGCAGATGTGTACTGCTTTTGTTCCGTCTGTGCTTCTGTATTTCCATTTGCTGCGTTTTGTTCTCTTAATGCCTGTTCGGCTTTTCTTCTCCACTCTTTATCCGGAGCGGTAAAAAAGATTCCACATAATATCCATGACACCGTGATCGCTGCGCCGATGATCAGGAATGTCTTTCCCGGTCCCTCTGCCTGCAGGATCTTTCTGCTGATCGGTGCCAGAAAGAATCCACACAATCCGTTTGCTGTTACGACCACACCGGATGCGAATCCTGTTCTTCCCGGAAACCATTTCTGAACAGTCGAGATAATTACGGTATAAATGAGTCCCTGTCCGAATCCCTGCATCACACCATAGGTCACATACATAGGAAGCGGTGACGGTACGATCAGGAATGCGGATGCGAGGATCCCAACAGCGAAAATTCCTCCTCCGATCCATACAACGATCTTGGGATTGTATTTATCCTGCAATCTTCCACCGATGATATTTCCAAATACGAATGTACTCAATGCCAGATAAAAACACATAGATGCTGCCGTCTGGCTCCAGCCGGCCTGTTCCATCACGTATGGCTGATAGATCGACCATACGTGAGGATAACCGGTAAAAAAGATAGCAATGGCACCGAATATCATCGTCAGTAGTCTTTGTCTTTTCTGCGTAGTTGTTAACTCCATAATTTTTTCCTCTTATTTTATAAGCCCAAACTGCTGCATTTCCCTTTTTAATTGTTCTGCATGCTCCGCTTCAAGCTCAGTAAGCGGCGCTCTTACCGTTCCACCGCAAAGTCCCATCAGTTCTACTGCTTTCTTCACAGGAATTGGATTCACTTCTGAGAATAATGCATGAATCAACGGCAATGCCTTTAACTGCAGTTCCAGGCTTTCTTTCACCTTTCCGTCCAGATAGAGCTGGCAGATATCGTGTGCTGCCTGTGGTGCTACATTCGACAGTACGGAGATCACTCCTTTTCCACCAAGCGACATCAACGGTACGATCTGGTCATCATTTCCGGAATACAGATCTAATTTTCCATCTGTCAGCTCCATCATCTTCACGATGTTGGAGAAATCTCCACTTGCTTCCTTGATTGCCACGATGTTATCCACATTGTTCACAAGATAAGCCACCGTCTCAGCTTCCATCTTACATCCGGTTCTTCCAGGTATATTATAAAGAACAACCGGTACTTTCGCTGCATCTGCTACCTGAGTGAAATGTGAGATCATACCTTTCTGAGTTGCCTTGTTATAGTATGGTGTCACGACAAGCACGCCGTCTACGCCATATCCGGCTGCTTCTTTTGATAATTCCATTGCCGTCTTCGTACAGTTTGATCCGGTTCCTGCAATAACCGGGATTCTTCCTTTTGTTCTTTCGACTGTAAATTTCACACATTCCATGTGTTCACGCTCTGTCATCGTTGCTGCTTCCCCGGAAGTTCCGCAGATTACGATGCTGTCTGTTCCATTTTCACAGTGAAAATCAATTAATTCGTCCAATCTGTCATAATCGATGGATTCATCTTCTTTGAACGGAGTAACGATCGCTACTCCTGCACCTGTAAATATTGCCATATTGCTACCTCTCCTGATTTTTACAAATGCCACACGGAACCCGTATGGCATCTGTAATATCTTCTTACATTCTAACTTTTATACCTACCACAGATTTTTATACATCTGCTCTACATCAGCCTGTGTAATCGTACGCTGTGTATTCTGCGGGCTTCCGCTGTCCATTGCATCATATGCCATTTTCTCGATTACTTCAAAGAATTTTTCTTTGTCGATTCCAAACTCTGCAAGTGTCGGCGTCTCTAATTCTTCTGTCAGTGCTACGACTGCATCCAGGAATTTCTCACTTGCTGCCTGATCCGAATCTTCCGGTGTTGCAACTCCGATAGCTCTTCCGAGATCTGCAAATCTGTCATAGGCTCCCTCTAATGCGAAGCTTAAGCACTCTTTCATTAACATTGCATTGGAAAGTCCGTGTGCTACATGGAACAATGCTCCAATCGGACGGCTCATTCCGTGAATTAATGTTACAGATGAGTTGTTAAATGCAATTCCTGCTTCCAGAGCTGCTACAGACATCTGTACTCTTGCTTCTTCATTCTTTCCATCGCGGAATGCCACCGGGAGGAATTTGAAGATTCTCTTTACAGCTGACATTGCAAAAGTATCCGATAATGTCTGTGCTTTTCTGGATGTATAAGCTTCTACTGCATGGCAC
>SKEL01002935.1_pt1 | contig 11939 bp, 9 predicted proteins | sample 4826741 | NCBI WGS metagenome assembly SKEL01 (sample SAMN11008810, study PRJNA524170) | human gut metagenome | biome: Human fecal sample; material: Feces; isolation source: fecal sample from pouch patient p33 | host: Homo sapiens | place: Israel: Tel-Aviv | collected 2016-03-22
AAAAACAAGCAAGGTTGCACTTTTATGTGTATTTCTTTAACTATTTAACAATTCAAAAGTAATAATGGAACAAGTATTTAGCTATATCATTAGTCTGGGTGCGAGCGTGATGATGCCTATCATCTTCACGGTCATCGGACTGTGTATTGGCATGAAATTCGGAAAGGCTTTGAAGTCGGGACTCTTCGTAGGTGTGGGTTTCGTGGGACTGGGTGTGGTGACAGCTTTGCTGACTACCAACTTCAATGATCCGTTGAAGGCTATCTCCGACATCTATCACCTGCAGTTGAATGTGTTTGATATGGGATGGCCTGCAGCTGCTGCCGTAGCTTATAATACTGCGGTGGGTGCCTTGATTATCCCAATCTGCTTGGGTGTCAACTTCCTGATGTTGATTACCAAGACCACCCGTACGGTAAACATCGACCTCTGGAACTACTGGCATTTCGCATTCATCGGTGCCGTAGCTTACTTCGTGATGGGCGAGAGCTTGCTTTGGGGATACTTCGCAGCCATCGTCTGCTATATGATTACATTGGTATGTGCAGACCTGACCGCTGATAAGTTCCAGAAGTACTACGACTTGGATGGAATCTCTATTCCGCAGCCATTCTGCCAGAGTTTCATGCCATTCGCCATCGTCTTCAACAAGCTCCTGGATATGATTCCTGGTTTCTCTAAGCTCGATGTAGATGCAGAGGGATTGAAGAAGAAGTTTGGCGTGCTTGGCGAACCATTGGTTCTCGGTGTCATCGTAGGTGCCCTGATCGGTTGGGCGGCTCAGTTGGATATCAAGAAGATTCTCTTCCTGGGTGTAACCCTGGGAGCTGTGATGGAGTTGATTCCTCGTATCACCTCTCTCTTTATCGATGGTTTGAAGCCTATCTCTGAGAAGACACAGGAGTTGGTCAAGACCAAGTTCAACGGCAAGAAAGTACACATCGGTATGAGTCCTGCCTTGGTTATCGGTCATCCTACTACCTTGGTGGTATCAGTTATCTTGATTCCGGTTATCCTGGCAATCGCAGTCTTCCTGCCTGGCAACCAGTTCTTGCCATTGGCATCATTGGCTGGTATGTTCTATCTCTTCCCATTGATTCTGCCATTCACCAAGGGTAATGTGGTCAAGACGCTCATCATCGGTCTGATTGCCCTCATCATCGGACTCTATTTCGTAACCGATATGGCTCCCGACTTTACGATGGCAGCCAACCAGGTATATGCAGCCACAGGCGATAACGCCGCTCATATCCCTGACGGATTCTCAGGCGGAGCGCTCGATTTTGCCTCTTCTCTCTTCGGATGGGTTATCTATCGTGGCGTCAAGCTTTCATACGTTGGTATGGGGGTGCTCACCATCCTCACCATCGCCCTGCTGGCTCTCAACCGCCAGCGCATCGTTAAGGAAGAAAAGACAGCAAAAAATGTAAAAATATAAAACAAAATGTCTATGAAGAAATTAACATTAATATTAGCAGCAATGGTATTAACAGCAAGTCAGACTTTTGGCCAGTGTGGTAAGTGTGGATACGAAGTGAAGGCCGAAAATGCCTACACTAACTATAACGTTCGTTATGCGAGCAATCCTATGGATGCCAAGCATTATACAACAGACCGTCTCCGCAGCGAGTTCGCTATCGAGAAGGTGTTCGCTCCAGGCGAGGTAAACTGGACCTACACCATGTTCGACCGTTTCCTCATCGGTGGTGCAGAGCCAACAACCGCTCCTTTGAAGCTCACTTCTATCGCTCCGCTTTATACCGATAAGCCAAACGATCAGAAGAATCTGCTCGACAACCGTGAGTTGGGTATCATCAATATCGGTGGCGAGGGAACAGTTACCGTAGATGGCAAGAAATATACACTTGCTTTCCAGGAGGCTCTCTATGTAGGTCGTGGTGCCAAGAGCATCGAGGTAAGCAGCAAGGATGCTGCCAAGCCAGCTAAGTTCTATATGAACAGTGCCTGCGCTCATCAGACCTATCCTACCAAGAAGGTAACCCTGAAGGATGCCAACAACATCAAGGCGGGTAGCCTGAAGGAGAGCAACGACCGTGTGATCCACCAGTTGATCATCGATGGCGTGGCTGGTGTACGTACCTGCCAGTTGCAGATGGGTGTTACCGAGTTGAAGGAGGGTTCTGTTTGGAACACCATGCCAGCTCATACTCACCTCCGCCGTATGGAGACTTACCTCTATTATAATGTACCAGAGGGTCAGAAGATTCTCCATATCATGGGTGAACCACAGGAGACACGTCCTATCTGGTTGAACAATGAGCAGGCTGTCATTGCACCTGAATGGTCTATTCACTGCGCTGCAGGTACCAGCAACTATACCTTTATCTGGGGTATGGCTGGTGAGAACCTCATCTACAATGATATGCAGGTAGTGAAGATCCCTACATTAGAATAACAAAACAAAACGCTTAAAAACTAAGACAAATGGTTCTTTCCTCATCAACAAGGGTTCCGGTATGCTCTTCACCTACGCCGAGGGTCAGGGTTCTGCCTTCACCTTCATGGGTTTCGATGGCAAGCCAGGTGCTTACATGATTGTATTCTGCATCTGTAGTGTGGCTTACCTCGTAGGCTGGTGTATCATGAAGGCATTGGTGCCTAAGTACAAGCCTATCGTCGTAGAGTAATGAATCATTCAGAAAATAAATAATTGAGCGCATCAGCTGGTTAAGCTGGTGCGTTTTTTTGTGCTCCATCCCCTTTTATGCCCCCTAAAATACGCAAGAATAAATAAATTGGTTTAAAATATTTGCACGTATAATTTTTTTTTGTAACTTTGCACAAAACTTAGTATATTACTTAAACTTAAAAAATAATGAAGAAAGCAGTTGTGGTTATAGCTTTACTCAGCCAGGCTCTGGGCTTGACTTATGCCGACGATCAGACCGGGACAAGGGGTATCGGACAGTATCCGGGACGCCCGTCTCAGTTTACGGCTCCTCAAATGGTGAAGGATGATGCCTATAGGAACATCGCCTTGAATCGTATGGTATATACTTCCTCGAATGCCGATTTCAATCTTGCAGGTCATCTGGTAACAGATGGTATCATCACCAGCAAGGCTCCTTCCTTCCTGAGTGTAAGAACGAATGAAGGCGAGTTGTCCAACCGTGACAAGGAGAAGATGATCGATGGCAACACTGTCACCAGTCAGTATATCAAGGGCGAGAAGGCTTTTGCTGAGTTCAATTGGGAAGCCATGAAGGTAAACCTCAGAAACCTGAAGTTTACAGGTGAATTGGCTTACTATCAGGACAAGGCTACTCAGGGGTATGTGATTCGTGTGATGGGTTCACACAATGGCAAGAAATGGGAGGTGCTGGGAGAAGAGAAAGGCACCGGACTTCCTGGTGAGGCTACCAGGCAGCAAGTAAGTTCCGACCCTAACAAGTTCCAGGATGTAGTGCGCCTGCCGCTCCGCAAGCTGAATGTTTCCATTCCTTTGAAGAAACCGGGCAATTACGAGCACGTCCGCATCGAATTTAACATGCCGGGTGCTGCATGGTGGCGCGTCAAACTCATCGATAATACTACTTCATGGCGTCCATCCATGCACTTCTCCAGTGTATGGAAGTCTGAATTGGCAAAGAATGACCAGTGGCTCTATGTAGATCTGGGTACTGTGGCTGATTTCGATCAGGTGAATCTCTTCTGGGTCAACAAGGCTCGCCAGGGAAAGATCCAGGTTTCCAGCGATGCTAGAAACTGGAGCGATATCGCTACCCTGGGTCAGCAGAAGCAGAAGGGCTTGACCGAGAAGGTGGCTTGCAAGGGGCATGGCAGATATGTAAGATTGCTGCTTACCCAGCCGGATGCTTCTGGTCGTTATGCCTTGTCAGAGATGCAGGTGATGGGTAAGGGCGGCTTGCGTGCCGAGGCAGCCAACACTTTGGCTTCTAAGGATGGCAAGCAGATGCTCAACCAGTGGCAGCTGCGCCGTGAGGGAAGTGATGCCTGGATTCAGGCTACCGTTCCTGGTACCGTGCTTACCAGCTATATGAATATCGGTGCGGTGCCTGATAACCGCTACGATGATAATATGCGACAGATTTCCGAGTCGTTCTTCAACTCTGATTTCTGGTATCGTACTACCATCAACCATCAGCCATCTGCCAACAAGAACCAGCATACCTATCTTAACTTTGATGGTATCAACTGGAAGGCGGATATCCTCCTTAATGGTGAGAAGATTGGCAGAATCGATGGTGCCTTTATCCGCTCTCGCATTGACGTGACCAGGAAGTTGAAGCCGGGTGTCAACAAGCTCGAGGTGCATGTCATCAAGAATGCCCACTTCGGCGTAGTGAAGCAGAAAAATCTCCAGAATACCGACCTCAATGGTGGTGAGTTGGGTGCTGATAACCCTACCTTCCACGCATCTATCGGCTGGGACTGGATTACCAATACCCCAGGTCGTGAAATCGGTATCTGGAATGATGTCTATCTCACCCACGATAACGGTGTGAGTGTTTCCGATCCGCTGGTAACATCTACTTTGAATCTGCCGGATACTTTGGCAACCATGACTCCATCTGTCTTCCTGAAGAATGCAGATGCCGTGGCTAAGACCGTGAAGCTTTCCGGTTTTATCGGCAAAATCCAGTTCGAGCAGGAAGTTAGCCTGCAGCCAAACGAGAAGCGTGAGGTGACTTTCGCTCCAGCTGATTATCCTCAGCTCAAGAACCAGCGCATAAATCTCTGGTGGCCTAATGGCTATGGTTCACCTTATTTATATGATGCCGGTTTCAAGGTATCTGACAAGGCTTCAGGCGAGGTAATCTCTGAGGTCAACTATAAGGCGGGTATCCGCCAGATGAGCTATGCCGACCTGGATACCCAGACCAAGATCTACATCAATGGCAAGCGATTGAATCCATTGGGTGGTAACTGGGGATTCTCCGAGACCAACCTCAACTACCGTGGACGTGAATACGATACTGCCGTTCGCTACCATAAGGAGATGAACTACAATATGATTCGCGACTGGGTGGGTCAGATTGGTGATGAGGAACTGTATGAGGCATGCGATAAGTATGGTATCATGATCTGGCAGGACTTCTGGTTGGCTAATCCATGGGACGGACCGGATCCTGATGACGACAAGATGTTCCTCGAGAACTCTGCCGATTACATCTCCCGCATCCGCAGCCATGCTTGTATCGGTATCTATTGCGGTAGAAACGAGGGCTTCCCTCCTGCATCCATCGACAAGGTGCTGAGAGAGCAGGTCAAGAATATCCATCCACAGTTGGGCTATATTCCTAGCTCAGCCGACCTGGGTGTCAGCGGTCATGGTCCTTACCAGATGAAGTCACCATCTTTCTACTTCGCTAACCAGAGCCATAAGCTGCATTCTGAGCGTGGTATGCCGAATGTGCCTACCTTCGAGTCTCTGAGCAGAATGATGGAATCGGAGCATCTGTGGCCACAGAGCGATGCTTGGGGACAGCATGATTATACATTGAAGGGCGCCCAGGGTGGTGAGTCTTTCAACAACATCATGGAAAAACGTTATGGCAAGCCTCAGAGTGCTGAGCAGTTTACCAAGTGGGCACAGTGGCTCAACTATGATGGCTACCGTGCAATGTACGAGTCTTCTCAGCAGGACCGTCTCGGTTTGCTCATCTGGATGAGTCATGCCTGCTGGCCAAGCATGGTTTGGTGTACCTACGATTATTACTTTGAGCCAACTGCTGCTTACTTTGGTGTGAAGAAGGCTTGTGAACCATTGCATATCCAGTATAATCCGGTGAAGAAGGTTGCCGAGGTGGTCAACTTTGCCGGTAGTGCCAAGGATGGCTTGGTTGCCAAGGCTCAGGTCTTTGATATGTACGGAAAGTTGATCAAGGAGGAGAGCAAGGAAGTGAATGTGGCAGAAGACCAGACCCTCGATGCCGTTAGCGTAAGCGAACCGGATGAGGAGGTTTACTACATCAAGTTGACTCTGGAGCAGAACAACCAGGTGGTTTCTGACAACTTCTATGTAATGGGTAAGGAAGAGGATAATCTCCAGGCACTCTCTAAGTTGCCAAAGGCAGAGGTTGCTGTCAGCGGCAAGCGTTTCGTTCAGCAGGGCGAAGAGTGGGTTGGCGAGGTAGAGATCCGCAATACCGGCAATGTACCTGCCCTCTTGGTTCGCCTGAACCTGAAGGGTGGTGATGGCGAGCAGATTCTCCCTGTTATCTACAGCGATAACTATTTCAGTCTGATGCCGAACGAGTGCAAGACGATCAAGGTATCTTATCGCAATGAGGATGGCAGAGGTCAGGCTCCATACGTGGAGGTTACCGGTTTCAATAAGTAAAATTAAAAGTAAAATAAAAAAGCGCATCAGAATTCTGATGCGCTTTTTTATTTTACTTGAGGAATCCCTGCTGCTTGAGGGCATCGAGGAATCCGATGCTCATGGCTTCGCAATCCTTCTTGGTATATCGGATATCGGTGAAAACCTGGGCTAATGTTTCTACGTTGTTGATGCGTACAAACTCCTGGTTCTCTTCCAGTGCTTCCTTCTCGGCATAGAAGTCATCAATCTTTTCTGGGGTATAATCCTCGAAATGCTCGTTGTGGATGATGCTGCGCAATGGCAGACGGTCGCTCAGGGCAGGCTGCTCATCCGGCCATCCGATGGTAAGGGTAGCCACCGGCATCACCAGCTTCGGCAACTTCAGGGTGTCGATGATCATCTTCGGCATATACACCGTGGTGCCCAGGAAGCAGGTGCCCAGACCCGCCTCTTCTGCCAGATTGGTGAAGGTCTGCGTGAAGAGCAGGGCATCGGTAGCCGCATTCATAAACGAGAGAATGTTGTCGTATCCCGGGGTTCCCTTGCGGTTTTCCGCCCAGAGGGTGGTGCGGCGGTAGTCGGCGCAGATGGTGAGTACCACAGCAGCGCCTGTCACCATCGGCTGGTTGAAGTGGGCAGGAGCCAGAGCCTTCTTTCCCTCTTCGCTGCGGGTTACCACTACGCTGTAGAGCTGCAGGTTTCCCATGGTAGGAGTACGCATCGCCTCTTCCAGCAATCTGTTCAAAAGTTCATCTGTTACCTCTCTGTCGGCATATTTGCGAATCGAGGTTCTTTTCTTGATTGATTCCATATCTTGTTTCTTTTTCCTTAATTCCGCAACACTATAGTTTAACATTATTTATAAGCACCTGAGCAACAAAAAGTTGCTCAGGATTTTGCCATGTCAGAAATTTCACTTATCTTAGTGTTGCAAATAAAAAACAAATAAAACTCTGAATGACATGGCAAAAGTACAAATAAAATCTGAGAAACTCACTCCTTTTGGGGGAATTTTTTCGATTATGGAGCAATTTGATGCTCTTTTAGCTCAAACCATAGATTCCACCTTGGGATTGAGATGCACTATGTTTGGTTATCAATATAGCGAGATTCTACGCTCTCTGATGTGCGTATATCTTTGTGGTGGCTCATGTATTGAGGATGTTACAACTCACCTGATGAAACATTTGTCTCTTCATCCAACTCTTCGCACTTGCAGCGCAGACACCATATTACGTGCTATCGAAGAACTGACATTTAAGAGCATCACCTATAAGTCTGCTTCTGGCAAATCCTATGATTTCAATACTGCAGACAAGATGAACTGCTTACTGGTCAATGCCCTGCTTGCTACTGGTCAATTGAAATCCGGTCAAGAGTATGATTTTGACTTTGACCATCAGTTCATTGAAACAGAGAAGTATGATGCAAAACCAACCTACAAGAAGTTCTTGGGCTATAGTCCAGGTGTAGCTGTCATTAACGACACGATTGTTGGTATTGAAAATAGAGACGGCAACACAAACGTGCGCTTCAACCAAAAAGAAACTTTGGAAAGAATCTTCAAGCGATTGGAGGCTTCGGAAATATATATTTCTCGTGCCCGCATGGATTGCGGCTCATGTTCGGAGGAAATCGTAGATATGGTAGAGGCTCATTGCAGGCATTTTTATATTCGTGCCAACAGATGCTCTTCTTTCTACGATTCCATGTTTGCCTTAACTGGATGGAAAACTGTTGAAATCAACGGTATTGAGTTTGAGTTGAATTCTATCCTTGTTGAGAAATGGAAAGGAAAACCGTATCGTCTTGTCATACAGAGACAAAGGCGAATAGAGGGAGACCTTGACATTTGGGAAGGCGAATATACCTACAGATGTATACTGGCTAACGATTACAAGTCGAGTGCAAGAGACATCGTGGAATTCTACAATCTTCGTGGTGGCAAGGAACGCATCTTCGATGACATGAACAATGGCTTTGGCTGGAATCGATTGCCAAAATCGTTCATGGCACAGAATACTGTATTCCTGCTTATGACAGCTCTCATCAGAAACTTCTACAAAGCTATTATGCAGAGATTGAAAACCCATGAATTTGGATTGCGTGCCACCAGCAGAATCAAGACCTTTGTTTTCAAGTTCATCTCTGTTCCTGCGAAATGGATTAAGACATCACGTAGGCATGTATTGAACATTTACTCAGACAACAATGCTTATGCCAACCTGTTCAAGACAGACTTTGGTTAAAGACCATGCTTTTCTGGTTAAACCAGCGTATTACCTCAAGTCGCTTTATGGGGTAAGGGGATTTTGTGTCTGCGACATTTCTGTTGTGCAAGAAATATGTACAATAAAATGAATTTTGTCGCTTTGCAAGCAAAATCCCACTAAACCCTATAGGTTGCGGATTTGAGGTAAAGAAGGTTACACAAAAGAACAAATAGCGAAACTTATGTTTATAAATGGTCGTCATCGTAAGACTTCTGACTATTCTCTATATTGGCGAGCCGGAAACTCCATTGTCGTGCAGGTCTTGTCCGCAGTCTTTACTGCAATAATCAAGCAGTATCCAGATTCATTCGGAGAATTTGCCTGTATGTCTCTTAAAGAGTGAAAAACTGCCACGAAAAAAGAGTATCAACGTCGATATTATGCCAGTCATAAGGAAGAACTACAACGCAAGAGCCGTGAGTACCACAGACAGCTAAGAGTGAATAAAAATAAGTGATTGTGGAAAATATTTGCAAAGTTTTCTACATAAAAAAAGTTAATTAAATCGGCGGGGTGTTACACATATCGCTGATTTTTTGTATTTTTGCACCATTAAAGAACGAAAACGATATGGCAGAAATAGCAAACCGTATATACGAGACAAGTGAAGGGCAGATTCTCTTCATCTCAGACTTCTCTGACATCAATGATAATGAGAAGGTGGTAAGTCGTGCACTTTCTGTAGAAGAAAAAAAGGGAAATATAGTTCGATTAGCTAATGGGGTTTATCTTCGCCCTAAGAATACCCGATTTGGGATAGTCTATCCATCAATAGATGAAATGGTGATGGCTATAGCCCAGCGAGATAAGGTACAAATACAACCTTCAGGAGTTACAGCGCTCAACAAACTTGGACTCTCAACACAGGTGCCTACAAAATATACTTATCTGACATCGGGAAGTGGAAGAGTCTTGACTCTTGGAAATCGGACTATAGAGTTGAAGAGAAGTGTTCCTAAGAACTTTGCTTTTCAGACAGTGTTGGCAGCGCTTCTTGTACAAGCTCTTAGAACATTAGGACAAAAGAATGTAGGTAATCAAGAACTCTCTACCATTAGAAAATTGGTCAATGAAGAGGAACATAAAGACTTGTTTGTACAAGATCTTACTCTCATGCCAGTATGGATGAGAAAGCTGATAACTGATATTATAGATAAAAACGAGCATTATGACACTTTGGTTAAATCACACAATAGATGAACGAATAGCAATGTTGCAACGTGCGGAAGAGAAGTTTCGTATTAATCAGGTTGCAATTGAAAAGGACTGGTGGGTAACTGTGGTGCTCAACGCTCTTTTCAAATGTTCATGTGCAGATCAACTCATCTTTAAGGGAGGTACAAGTCTCAGTAAAGGATGGAATTTGATAGAAAGATTCAGTGAGGATATAGACTTATCTGTAAGCCATGAATTCTTCGGTATAGAGAAGACGACAAAGAATCAGCGTGAAAAACTTCGCAAGAAGGCACGTAGGTATTTTCTTGATACAGTTTCAGCAGAGTTGGATGAAAATCTAAAGAAACTTGGTGTGGAAGGATACCATATAGAAAATGTAGTAGAGGAAATTGATGAGGATGGTAAGGCAAGTCCCGTTGCAAGTGATAAGGATCCATCTGTCATTCTCGTTCATTATGAGTCTATGCTTGGTCATACGATAGAGTATATTCCGCCAAGAGTTAAGATAGAGATTAGTTGCTTGTCTATGAATGAACCTACGGAAGACCGTTTGATTTCATCATATATTGAGCAGACTTTCCCTGGAGAAGATGCGGCGGCTACAGCTACGGTCAGAACAGTTGTGCCTACTCGAACATTCCTAGAGAAGGCATTCCTGCTATGCGAGGAATTTCAGAAACAGACTCCTCGTCATGTCCGAATGTCTAGACATCTTTATGATCTCGAACGCTTGATGGATACAGAATTTGGCAAACAAGCCCTGCAGGATATTGATTTGTATGAGCGTATAGTTAAGCATCGTTCCATATACTATGCTGTTGGGTATGTAGATTATTCTAAGTTGATGCCTAGTGAGATTGATTTCGTTCCTAGGCAAGAGTTGATGAAGGATTGGGAAGGTGATTATGCAGAGATGTGTAATCACTTTATCTATGGTCAGACTTTATCTTTCGAAAAACTTTTAGAGCGAATCAAGGAGTTGCAAGATAGGTTTAGAAAAGCCTTTTAGCGACTTTTACTCCTTAATAAAATGTTCAATAAAAAAGTTAGAAGGCTATAAGTGTTTGGTATTCAGCCCTAATATTCCTCTGGAATGATGACGAGTATTAATCTCGATGATAGGGCTGCTCTCCTATAAGAGGGTAGCCTTTTTCATCTTTTGTTTCTTGCTTATATATAATAATGTGTAAGAAATTCCGTTATCTTATTGTGTTGAAAAGATTTATCATTATATGGATTCTGCTAGTGGGGGCGCTCGAAGTGAGGGCACAGTATGATCCTTCCTATAGTCATTACTTTGACATGGAACCATCGTTCAATCCTGCTGCTGTGGGTAAGCAGTCGAAACTTAATGTTACGGCGGCCTACGCACTTGATATGGCTGGATTCGAACATAACCCCCGTACCTTTCAGGTGGCGGCTGATATGCCTTTCTTCCTGTTCAATCACAGACATGGAGTAGGCTTATCGTTACAGAATGACCAGATTGGTCTTTTTACTCATCAGCGGCTGGCTTTACAATATGCTTTGCAGAATAAACTCCTGGGTGGAACGCTGAGCGTGGGTGTGCAAGGAGGTATGCTGAGTGAAAAGTTTGATGGTAGCAAGGTGGATTTGGGAGAAAGTAGTGATCCAGCCTTTTCTACTTCAGACGTAAATGGAAGCGGAATGGATTTGAGTCTGGGTCTGTATTACCAGCATAAGGCTTGGTATGTAGGACTTTCTGCCCAGCATCTTACATCGCCTACGATTAATCTAGGTGAGACCAACGAATTGAAAATAGATGCCACATATTATTTGACAGGTGGATACAATATTCGACTCAGAAATCCGTTCTTAACAATAAAGCCGTCTGTTCTTGTTACAACAGATGGTACCACATGGCGAGGCGACCTGACAGGATGGTTAGTTTACCAATATGAGAAACGGATGTTGTATGGTGGTGTGACCTACAGTCCGGACAGATCGGTAACCATGCTGGTAGGCGGTAGTTTTCATGGGGTAGTGCTTGGTTACAGTTACGAGGCATACACCTCCAAACTCAGTGCCGGAAATGGCAGTCATGAACTCTTTGTAGGGTATCAGACCGATATCAACCTGACCAAGAAAGGTAGAAACCGCCATCAGAGCGTCAGAATATTATAATGTAAATAGAAATAAGAACATAGTAGAATCATAAAACA
>SKEL01002944.1_pt1 | contig 11918 bp, 6 predicted proteins | sample 4826741 | NCBI WGS metagenome assembly SKEL01 (sample SAMN11008810, study PRJNA524170) | human gut metagenome | biome: Human fecal sample; material: Feces; isolation source: fecal sample from pouch patient p33 | host: Homo sapiens | place: Israel: Tel-Aviv | collected 2016-03-22
GATTACCAATAAATGTGGATAATTTATTGATACTCACGTCAGGTACAGAACAATATTTGATAACCTGCAAGAACAAAAAATATATATTTTTACTGACAACTACCTTGACAATCAGCGCTCTTGGTAAATATATTTTGAATGTATTATATAACTTTAACACATCAATTTCAACTAAGTGCGGAAAGAACCTATCTACCGTTTACGAAACGGGGAAGAATGTCGCGTATTTTTCTCTCAAATGACAAAAAAGCAAAAAGATTATTGCGTTTCGTCCGATGCAAAGAAATTTCGTGTTGAAATTACCGGAAAAATGGCGTATAATTTAGAAATGCTATAGACGCAGAGAAAATAGAACGGTTTTTCAGCCGGAAGAAAAGAGGGAGAAAGATATGGAATACCGTATTGGATTAATTCACGGTGACGGAATCGGACCGGAAATTGTAGATGAGGCAAAAAAGGTTCTGGACGCTGTCTGCGAGAAATATGGACATCAGTTTGAATATACCAATCTTCTGCTGGGCGGAGCTTCCATCGATGTACATGGTGTGCCGCTGACAGAGGAAACCATAGAAGAAGCAAGAAAATGCGACGCTGTTCTGATGGGCTCCATCGGAGGAGATGCCAAGACCTCCCCATGGTACAAATTAAGCCCGGATAAGCGCCCGGAGGCCGGACTTTTAAAAATCCGGAAATCGTTAGGCCTGTTTGCAAACCTGCGCCCGGCGTACCTGTATCAGGAATTAAAGGATGCCTGCCCGTTAAAAGAAGAAATCATCGGTGAGGGCTTTGACATGCTGATCATGCGTGAGCTGACCGGCGGCCTGTATTTCGGAGAGCGCAGCACCGTAGAAGAGAACGGCATCAAAAAAGCAACGGACACCCTGACTTACAGCGAGCCTGAAATCCGCCGTATTGCAATCCGTGCCTTCGACATCGCCAGAAAGAGAAAGAAAAAAGTAACAAGTGTAGATAAAGCAAATGTTCTCGACTCCTCCCGTCTGTGGAGAGCTGTTGTGGAGGATGTTGCAAAAGATTATCCGGACGTTACGTTAGAGCATATGCTGGTTGATAACTGTGCAATGCAGATTGTTCACAATCCGTGCCAGTTTGACGTGGTTCTGACGGAAAACATGTTCGGAGATATCCTTTCCGATGAGGCAAGTATGGTGGCAGGTTCCATCGGAATGCTTTCTTCCGCCAGTTTGAATGAGACAAAATTCGGCCTGTACGAGCCAAGTCACGGCTCTGCACCGGATATCGCAGGAAAAAACATTGCAAACCCGATTGCAACGGTTCTGTCCGCGGCCATGATGCTCCGCTACTCTCTGGATCTCGATAAAGAGGCAGAGGCAGTAGAAAATGCTGTACAGAAAATCTTAAAAGACGGATACCGCACCGTAGATATCATGTCCGAGGGATGCACTAAAGTTTCCACCTCCAAAATGGGAGATCTGCTGGTAAAAGCACTGGAGTGAGGATTGCAGATTGCGGAAATGGTTTTTCAGACACACTCTAGCATAAAACTGTAAGATAAGAAAAGAGGAAAAGATCATGAGAAGTGATGCTGTAAAAAAAGGAATCGCACAGGCACCGCAGCGTTCTCTGATGCGTGCGCTGGGTCTGACCGAAGAAGAAATGAAAAAACCGCTCGTAGGAATCGTAAGCTCCTACAATGAGATTGTACCGGGCCACATGAACCTGGATAAAATTACAGAGGCTGTAAAAATGGGCGTTGCCATGGCAGGCGGAACACCGATCGTGTTCCCGGCCATTGCAGTCTGTGACGGTATTGCCATGGGCCACATCGGAATGAAATATTCCCTCGTTACCCGTGACCTGATCGCCGATTCCACCGAGTGTATGGCAATGGCACATCAGTTTGATGCCTTAGTATGTATCCCGAACTGCGATAAAAACGTACCTGGCCTTCTGATGGCAGCAGCAAGAGTCAACGTTCCGACGGTATTTGTCAGCGGCGGACCGATGCTTGCCGGTCATGTAAAAGGTGAGAAGAGAAGTCTTTCCAGCATGTTTGAGGCAGTCGGATCCTACGCTGCCGGAACTATGACAGAGGAAGATGTCTACGATTTTGAGTGTAATGCGTGTCCGACCTGCGGTTCCTGTTCCGGTATGTACACGGCAAACAGCATGAACTGCCTGACCGAGGTACTCGGTATGGGCTTAAAAGGCAACGGAACGATTCCGGCGGTATACTCCGAGCGTCTGCGCCTGGCAAAGAGAGCCGGTATGCAGGTTATGGAGCTGTTAAAACAGGATATCCGTCCAAGAGACATCATGACAAAAGAAGCGTTCCTGAACGCTTTGACGGTTGATATGGCACTTGGATGCTCCACCAACAGTATGCTTCACCTTCCGGCGATTGCGCATGAGGCGGGCGTAGAACTGAATCCGGAAATGGCAAATGCCATCAGTGAGAAGACTCCGAACCTCTGTCATCTGGCTCCGGCAGGATACCACTATATCGAGGAGCTGAACGAGGCAGGCGGTGTTTATGCCGTTATGAATGAGCTGAACAAGCTGAATCTGTTGCACACAGAGTGTATGACAGTAACCGGAAAGACCGTAGGAGAGAACATCAAAGGATGTGTCAATAAAAATCCTGAGATCATCCGCCCGGTTGAGAATCCATACAGCAAGACAGGCGGTATCGCCGTTCTGAAAGGAAACCTGGCACCGGATACCGCAGTTGTCAAACGTTCTGCTGTTGTTCCGGAGATGCAGGTTCACGAAGGTCCGGCCAGAGTCTTTGACTGCGAGGAGGATGCCATCGAGGCAATCCGCGGCGGCAAGATCGTGGCAGGCGACGTTGTTGTCATCCGTTATGAGGGACCAAAGGGTGGTCCTGGTATGCGTGAAATGCTGAATCCGACTTCTGCCATTGCAGGTATGGGACTTGGTTCTTCCGTAGCTCTGATCACGGACGGCCGTTTTTCCGGCGCATCCCGCGGTGCGTCCATCGGTCATGTAAGCCCGGAGGCAGCAGAGGGCGGTCCGATCGCACTCGTTGAGGAAGGTGATCTGATCCGTATCAATATTCCGGAGCACAAGCTGGAGGTTGTCGTATCGGACGAAGAGCTGGCACGCAGAAAAGCTGCATGGACTCCGAGAGAACCAAAGGTAACGACAGGCTATCTGAAACGCTACGCAAAGATGGTTTCCAGTGCAAATAAGGGAGCTATTCTGGAGTTCTAATTCAGAAAAACTATGAGAAACACGCTCTGCGAGTTTCTCATAGTTATCGCGGCAGTCGCCAAGGTCTCGTGCAAGCACGGACTTTGGCTCGTTGCCCGCGTAAATCATAAAATCATATCAGCCGTCCGAACGCGCTTTTTCTCGGATGGCTGATTTCATAAACAGATTTCATACACAAAGCGAAAACATAAGGAAGGAATCATACAGACATGGAATTAACTGGATCACAGATTGTTATCGAGTGCCTGAAGGAGCAGGGTGTGGATACCGTGTTCGGCTATCCGGGCGGAACCATTTTAAATATCTATGATGAACTTTACCGTCATCCGGAAATCCACCATATCCTGACTTCACACGAGCAGGGTGCTGCGCATGCGGCGGACGGATATGCGCGTGCTACCGGAAAAACAGGCGTCTGCATGGCTACAAGCGGCCCGGGCGCAACGAATCTTGTCACCGGAATTGCAACCGCCTACATGGATTCTACACCGATGGTAGCGATTACCTGCAACGTAGGAAAGGCACTGCTTGGAAAAGACAGCTTTCAGGAGATTGACATTGCGGGTGTCGCAATGCCGATCACAAAATACAGTGTGATTGTAAAAGATATCACCGTTCTTGCAGATACGCTGCGCCGTGCGTTTACGATCGCAAAGAGCGGAAGACCGGGCCCGGTTCTGGTCGATATTACAAAAGATGTCACAGCGGCAACGTATGAGTACGAGCCGAAGACTCCGGAGAAAATTGAACCGTTTACTGAGAGAATTACAGAAGAAGGCCTGGATCACGTCGTATCCCTGATTCAGGAGTCGAAACGCCCGTATATTTTCGTGGGCGGCGGCAGTATCATCTCCGGCGCGTCCGAGGAAGTGCGCGAACTGGCACACCGCATCCAGGCACCGGTCTGCGACACCCTGATGGGAAAAGGTGCGTTCCCGGGAACGGATGAGCTGTACACCGGCATGCTCGGTATGCACGGAACGAAAACATCGAACTACGGCGTGACAAAGTGCGATCTGCTGATCGTGCTCGGCGCAAGATTCTCCGATCGTGTCACCGGAAACGCTGCAAAATTTGCCAATAACGCAAAAATCGTTCAGATCGATGTGGATGCGGCAGAAATCAACAAGAATGTTGTTGTCGAGTCGAGCATCATCGGAGACGTCAAAGAGGTCTTAAAACGGCTGAATGCGAAGCTGGAGCCGATGCACCATGATGAGTGGATTGCAAAGATCAGGGAAATGAAAGAAAAATACCCGTTAAAGCATGAAGAGGGGCTTACCGGACCGTATGTGATCGAGGAGATCTATAAGGCAACGGACGGACAGGCAATTATCACAACGGATGTCGGCCAGCACCAGATGTGGGCGGCACAGTATTACCGCTATACGAAGCCGAGAACGCTTCTGACATCAGGCGGTCTTGGAACGATGGGCTTTGGTCTTGGAGCAGCGATGGGTGCAAAAATGGGACGCCCGGACAAGGTTGTCATCAACATCGCAGGAGACGGCTGCTTCCGTATGAACATGAACGAGCTGGCAACCCTTTCCAGACATAACATTCCGGTCATTGAGGTTGTTGTCAATAACCACGTGCTCGGTATGGTGCGCCAGTGGCAGACTCTGTTCTACGGAAAGCGGTATTCCAACACGGTTCTGCAGGATCAGGCAGACTTTGTGAAGGTTGCCGAGGCGCTCGGTGTAAAGGGAATCCGTGTGACAAAAAAAGAGGAGATGGGTCCGGCGATCCGTGCAGCAATCGAGAGCGGAAAACCGGCGCTGATCGATGTGTGGATTGACTGTGATGAGAAGGTATTCCCGATGGTTCCGGCCGGAGCACCGATCGAGGATGTTTTCGATGCGGAGGATCTGGCAAAAAAGGAGCAAGAAAAGGATTGACAGATTTCTGACAAAGGGGTATCATAGTTTCAACGTGGTAAAGCAATACCGTATTACCATATGAATTGCAGACTTGTAAGAAAAGATGTAAAGGAAATACATAAGATTACAATGGAAACCACCGGTATAGAAACGGTGGTTTCCAAGTAATATAAAGCAGTAAGAGAAACAGGAGGAGAGAAAAATGAGCAGAGTCTATAATTTTTCCGCAGGACCGGCGGTTCTGCCAGAGGAAGTGTTAAAAGAAGCCCAGGAGGAAATGCTGGATTACCGCGGATGCGGCATGTCCGTCATGGAGATGAGCCACCGTTCCAAAGTATTCCAGAACATCATCGATGAGGCAGAAGCAGATCTTCGTGATCTGATGGGAATCCCGTCAAATTACAAAGTTCTGTTTCTCCAGGGCGGTGCATCCCTGCAGTTTTCCATGATCCCGATGAACCTGATGAAAAACGGTGTCGCAGATTACATCGTAACAGGCCAGTGGGCAAAGAAAGCATACGCAGAGGCACAGAAATACGGAAAGGCAAACAAAATTGCCTCCTCTGAGGATAAAACATTTTCCTACATTCCGGACTGCAGCGATCTTCCGATCAGCCCGGATGCCGACTATGTTTATATCTGCGAAAACAACACCATTTACGGTACCAAATACAAAAAACTGCCGAATACCAAGGGCAAAACCCTGGTGGCAGACGTCTCCTCCTGTTTCCTCTCCGAACCTGTCAATGTCTCCGATTACGGCATCATCTATGGCGGTGTCCAGAAAAACATCGGACCTGCCGGAATGGTCATCTCCATTATCCGCGACGATCTGATCACCGACGATGTCCTGCCGGGAACACCGACCATGATGAAATTCAAGACACACGCAGACGCAGGCTCCCTGTACAACACACCGAACTGCTACTGCATCTACATGTGCGGCAAAGTCTTCAAATGGCTGAAGAAAATGGGCGGCCTGGAAGTTATGAAACAGCGCAACGAAGAGAAAGCAAAGCTGCTGTATGATTTCCTGGATCAGAGCAAGCTCTTCAAAGGAACCGTTGTACCGGAAGACCGTTCTCTGATGAACGTTCCGTTTATCACCGGAAATGCAGATCTGGATGCAAAATTCGTCAAAGAGTCCAAGGAAGCCGGACTTGAGAACCTGAAAGGCCATCGTACCGTCGGCGGTATGCGTGCAAGCATCTACAATGCAATGCCGAAAGAAGGCGTTGAGACACTTGTTGCCTTCATGAAAAAGTTCGAGGAGGAAAATCTCTAATGTTTCAGTATCATTGCTTAAATCCGATTGCAGGCGTAGGCCTTGCAAACTTTAATGAAAACTATCAGCAGACCGAGAGCCTGGAGGGAGCCGATGCGGTTCTCGTCAGAAGTGCAGCCATGCACGGCATGGAGTTGCCGAAGAGCCTCCTTGCCGTAGCAAGAGCAGGAGCCGGTGTCAACAACATTCCGCTTGCCGACTGCGCAGAGCAGGGTATCGTGGTCTTCAATACACCGGGAGCCAATGCAAATGGCGTCAAAGAGCTTGTACTTGCCGGTATGCTGCTGGCATCCCGTGATATCGCAGGTGGTATCGAATGGGTGAAGAGTGACAAAGAAGACGGCGACATCGCAAAGACGGCAGAAAAACAGAAAAAGAAATTTGCCGGCTGTGAGATCAGCGGAAAGAAACTCGGTATCATCGGACTTGGCGCGATCGGACAGCTTGTAGCAAATGCAGCGACGCACCTTGGCATGGAAGTATACGGATATGATCCATACATCTCCGTCGATGCAGCATGGAACCTGTCCCGCGACATCCATCACATCCAGAATGTGGAAGATATCTATCGCACCTGTGATTATATCACCATCCATGTGCCGCTTTTGGACAGCACGAAAGGTATGATCAACAAAGCAGCAATCGATGAGATGAAAGACGGCGTGGTTCTTCTGAACTATGCAAGAGATCTTCTCGTTGACGAGGATGCTGTTCTCGCGGCTTTAAAGGCCGGAAAAATGAAGAAATATGTGACCGACTTTGCAAATCCGAAGGTAGTCGGTGCAGAGGGAACGATCGTTACCCCGCACCTTGGAGCATCCACCAAAGAATCCGAGGACAATTGTGCTGTGATGGCAGTCAAAGAAATCCGTGATTTCCTTGAGAACGGAAACATCAGAAACTCCGTCAACTTCCCGAACTGCAGCATGGGTGTATGCACAGGCGCAGGCCGTGTGACGATCTGCCACAAGAATATCCCAGGTATGCTGGGAGCCTTCACAACCGTTATGGGTAATGCGGATGTCAACATCAGCGATATGACAAACAAAGGTAAAGGCGATTACGCTTACACGATGATGGATCTGGAAAGCGAAGCAACCGAGGAGATAGTAAAAGCCCTCGAAGCAGTTGATGGTGTATTAAAGGTTCGTATCATTAAATAAAGAGAATCAAAGAAAATCAAAAAGTGACAGGAAAAGGCGGCGCCCGAAAACAGGGGTACCGCCTTTTCCTGTCAAGAACGGCAGAAGTTACTGCTGTTTGACTTCCTTTGGGTAAAGAACGGCACAAAAAAGAGAACTGCCCTGGGACAGTTCTCTTTGCCTGTAATGTATGGTTACGAAAAGATTTTCAGATTCGTTTCCAGACTGCTCCGCCGCGTACATCGGCAACTTCAATGCCCTGTGCTTTCAGACCGTCACGGATCTTATCTGCTTCCGCAAAGTTTTTGGCTTTCTTTGCTTCATATCGTTTTAAAACGAGCGCATCAATCTCCGGATCTTCCTCGCCGGTAATCTGATAACCGGATGCAGTGGAAGCGGAAGTTGTCTTTGCGGCCTCTTTTCTCTTTGCTTCTGCATGAGCGAGAAGGGAAAGACCGAGTACCTGATCGAAACTGTCGAGAAGCGCCAGCTTTGCAGCATCATGCATGTCTGCTTTTAACACATCGTACAGCGTTGTGATGGCAAGCGAGGTGTTGAGGTCGGCATCGAGCGCTTTCTGGAATTTCTCTTTTAAAGCAGTCATAGAAGCTTCCTCGGCCGGTCCGTCTTTCGGGTCTAAAGCGGCGATGCGGGCGATCAGCTTGTCGTAGGCAATTTTGGCGTTGTCCAGGTTTTCCCAGGTGAAGACAAGCGCCTTACGGTAATGGGACTGGAGGCAGAAGAAACGGTAGACGAGAGGATCATAACCTTTTTCCTCAAGAAGAGAAACGGTTAAAAACTCACCTTTCGATTTCGACATCTTTCCAGTCGATGTATTCAGGTGATGCACATGGAACCACTGCGGGCACCAGGCGTGGCCGAGGTAGCTTTCGGACTGTGCGATCTCGTTCGTGTGGTGCGGGAATGCATTGTCTACGCCGCCGCAGTGCAGGTCAAGGTATTCGCCATTGTATTTCATGGAGATACCGGAGCACTCGATGTGCCATCCCGGATAACCGACGCCCCACGGGGAATCCCATTTCAAGGCCTGGTTCTCAAATTTGGATTTCGTAAACCAGAGAACGAAATCATTTTTGTTGCGTTTGTTTGTATCTTCCTCTACGCCCTCACGTACACCGACCGCGAGGTCATCCTCGTCGTGATCGTTGAATACGTAGTAGTGGTCGAGACGGCTGGTGTCAAAGTAAACATTTCCGCCGGCAAAGTAAGCGTAGCCGGTGTCCATCAGTTTTTCAATGATTCTGATATATTCGTCAATGCATCCCGTTGCCGGCTGTACGACATCCGGGCGCTTGATGTTCAGCTTTTTGCAATCCGCAAAGAATGCATCGGTGTAATACTGTGCGATTTCCATGACTGTTTTGTGCTCGCGCTTTGCACCTTTGACCATCTTGTCCTCGCCGGTGTCCGCATCGGAGCTTAAATGGCCGACATCGGTGATGTTCATGACACGGTTGACGTCGTAGCCTTCATAGCGGAGTGCCTTTTCCAGGACATCCTCCATAATATAACTGCGCAGGTTTCCGATGTGCGCAAAATGATAAACGGTAGGTCCGCAGGTGTACATTTCTACACGGCCCGGTGTGTGTGTCAGGAATTCAGCTTTTTTATGGGTTGCAGAATTATAAAGATACATAAAAGAAGTCTCCTTTTTTCTTTTCGTGCGGATACGGATGCAGAAGTGATGATACACAAGAAAGCAAAAAAGCGTCTGCTGTATCCGACAAGGATATCAGAGACGCCGCGTGCGGTGCCTGTTTTCCGTGTACTGCACTGGTTCCTTATTAAAATTAATATTAGCAGGATTTTTTTTTGATGTCAATAGTCCGGAGACTGTCGAAGACAAAAAGTAAGAAAGTGTTACTGTTCACACGCTACTATCCCGCGAGGCGTTTTGGCATGAATATGTCAAAATCCCGAGACATACAGCGCGAATTTATGCGGTTAGCATAAATTCTGTGCATCGCGAAGCGTGTTACTGAGAACGGAGTGAACAGTAACAAGAAAGTGATTTCGGTGTGAGCGGTCTTCATGGAAGGCTTTGCTTTGTAAAAGAAGGAAACGAAAGTAAAAAACGAAAGTAAAAAACGAAAGTAAAAAACAGTATGACGCTCTTAAATAAGAAGAAATGTGATTTTCAGAAGTCTGTTTTTGCGTCCGGCAGGATTCTTTTCCGGAGCAAAATCTGAAACAAATACAAAAAGACAGTGCTGCAGAACGCAAATGGAAAGAAACAATTATTTGTGTAATCTTTTTTTATTCTAAAACCGAAGAATACAGGAAAATAGAAAAACGGCATCAGAACAATACCCAAAAAGAGGAAAATAGAGGATTTTGATTACTTTAAATGCAGTTTATACACTTTTCCCCTGCATCGGATATTGACAAACAGAGAGAGTTCTGGTTATAATGAACGCAGTTGTTTTTGGACAAACGGACAAATGTACGGGCATGAGGGATGAAGAAAACAAATCTTGTTGGACGCATCTCCTTTTTGTACTCTTCGTTTTGATGTGGTAAAGTGCCAAAATGAAAAACGGTGGAATGGCGAAGCCGTCCCGACAAATATCCGGATGATGCAAAAACAACGCGAATCCATGAAAGGAGTTAGGAAGAATTATGAAAAGAAAAATTGTAAGCGCATTACTTGTTATGAGTATGGCTGCAAGCCTGGTTGCCTGCGGAAATTCCGGCAGCGGAAGTTCTGATCCGGCAGATGAGAGTGTAAGCGTAAGCAGCAGCGCGTCTTCCGAAAGTGATGCAAGCGCATCTGCAAGCAGTGAGAGTGAAGTCGAGGCAGAGGAATCCGAAATGCCGGAAGGATACGATGAGACCAGCACAGAGCTCTATAATGAGGCACTGGGCGATTTCAACGATGCACTTGCTACTGCCAAGGAAGCAGAAACGGTGGATGAGAGATATGCCCTGATGGCAGTTGCCGAGGGAAAACTGATGGAGTCTGCCATGATGTACCCGCTCACCTCAAAAGGTGGTATGTACGCTATGTACAGAATGGCTCCGCACACTAAGGACTATACCCTTTGGGGAACCGATATGGATCGTTATCATCAGTATGTTGTAACAACTGACTTTATCAAAGCAGAAGATTACAACGAGATGAGAGCAAAATGGGATGAGCTCAAAGGAACAGGAACCTATGAGAGCTGGGTAAAAGAATATCTGGCAGGAAAAGGTTACACCTTAAAAGACAGCTTCTCCATGCCGTATCCGAGCGATCCGGTAACATGGGACGGACTTGCAACTTCCCGTGCGGCAGATAACGATGCGATCATCAATACTTACGACGGACTGATGGAGTACGATGTAGAGGGAACTCTGCAGCCGGCACTGGCAGAATCCTATGAAGTATCCGATGACGGACTGACCTATACCTTCCACCTTCGTAAAGATGTAAAATGGACTGATTCCCAGGGACGTGAAGTGGATACTGTAAAAGCAGATGACTTCGTGGCCGGAATGCAGCACATGTGTGATGCACAGGGCGGTCTGGAATACCTGGTACAGGGCGTGATCAAAAACGTATCCCAGTACATCAGCGGCGAAATTACCGATTTCGACGAGGTTGGTGTGAAAGCAGTAGATGATTATACCGTAGAGTACACACTTGAGGAGCCATGCAGCTACTTCGAGACTATGCTCGGTTACACCATCTTCATGCCGATGAGCAGAAGCTACTATCAGTCCCAGGGCGGTAAATTTGGTGCTGAGTATGATTCCTCCGCAGCAGATTATCAGTACGGAAAAGATTCCAACTCGATCGCATACTGCGGACCGTACCTGGTAACCAACGCTACAGCTAAAAATACCATCGTATTTAAACTGAGCGATTCTTACTGGAACAAAGACAACGTAAACATTAAAACCCTGACCTGGCTGTACAATGATCAGTCTGATGTTACCAAAATGTACACAGATGCAAAAGCAGGTACCGTTGATTATGTAAACCTGAACACCTCCACTATGGAGACAGCAAAATCCGAAGGTCTGTACGATCAGTACGCAGTAGTTTCAGATACCGACGCTACTTCCTTCATGGGATTCTACAATATCAACCGTACTGCGACTGCAAATGCCAACGACGGAACAACAGCAAAGACTACAAAGTCTGACGAAGAAATCCAGAGAACAAACAAAGCGATGCAGAACGTGCACTTCAGAAGAGCGATCAGCTTTGCGGCAGATCGTGGCGCTTACAATGCACAGCAGGTTGGCGAGGATCTGAAATATACTTCTCTTAGAAATACCTTTACCCCGGGATATTTCGTAAGCCTGTCAAAAGACACTACCATTCAGATCAACGGAACCGACACAACCTTCCCGGCAGGCACCTACTATGGTGAAATCGTACAGAAACAG
>SKEL01002953.1_pt1 | contig 11889 bp, 18 predicted proteins | sample 4826741 | NCBI WGS metagenome assembly SKEL01 (sample SAMN11008810, study PRJNA524170) | human gut metagenome | biome: Human fecal sample; material: Feces; isolation source: fecal sample from pouch patient p33 | host: Homo sapiens | place: Israel: Tel-Aviv | collected 2016-03-22
CAAGTTCATTTGATGTAAGATGGGTATAGGTCATTTGTCTTCACTCCTTATAATTCTTTTGCGGGAACTATCTTGAGTGTAGCACAAATGACTTTTTTATTTGTCTAGCTTAATTTTACAATCGGCGTTTTTAAAACAAGAACAAGGAGTCGAACCTTGAACTTGTGAGAACTTCTTTATAAAGAACTCCACCCTCATTGATTTTTAGAGTTGAGTATTTAGGGCTTTTTGACCCATGCCATAAGCACGTTTGCCTACTGCTTCAAGTTGGTTATTGATATTGTAATAGTTCTTAAGAACACCATTGATAGCTTCATAATCTGAACCTGTCATTACATCTTTATTTGCTTTAAGATAAGCATTTAAGTCACCTGCTGAAGTCCACGCTTCATCATATTTTTTTGCAGTCATTAACTCACCGAGTTTTTGAATTTTACCTTGTGCTTCTTTTTTATTATATGCCATGATATTTACCTCATATTTTCTTTTATTTTTTAGCCCTCCCAACCTTTATAAAGTAGTTCATCATAACGTTTTTGATAGAGCCTAATAAAGTGAAGTCGTCTTTTGACATTATAATTTTTTGCTTTTTCAATATATTGTCTGGCTTCCTCACTATCAGGCGCATAATGCCGTGAACACAGGCAGTCTATTTTTAAACGCAACTCTTGGCACTCAGGAAGGTCAAGACGACTTGCAATATGCTGTCTTAAGCGGTCAGAGTATTCTCTTCGCTTTTGATTTTCTTCTTGCCTACTCACCTCTACCTTCCCCCATTCCTATTGCTTCAAGAAGTTTACGACCCTTAGAAGTAGACCTTGCTTGATACTGGAACTCTTTATTTTTCAAATATTTTGTTTCTTCCTCAATTCGCAATTCTTCTTCTTCTGAAAAATCATAACTTCTTATAGAGTCCATTAAAAAATGTACCCCTGTGTTCTTGTTTACCGCATATTCAATACTTAATTCTCTTAAAAGTTGACGTGTAATCCAACGTCTACGTTTTTCTGGTGAAATTTCTTTAGGCTCAGTAATAAACTTATAGCGTTTAGAACTTCCTAAAACATCGAGCCACTCACGGTCTAAATCTCCTTCATCATCATAAAATGTAAGATAACTTGAAATGATACACACCGCAACTTCGAATAAATTTGACTCCTTAAAAGCATAATCATAAATGACTTGTTTTGCCTTATCATGACTCAAACGTACCTCATAACGATTTTTAAAACCGTAAATTTGTTGCACATCTTCTACAGGTAGTTCCCTTTTCAGTGCTTGTTCTTTGTCTTTCTCGTAAAACTCCATAGCTATTGTGCCACCTCTTTTACCAAATGCTAAAGACAATCCTTTAGACTGAAAAAGACCACCTACAGGAGAGAATGCTTCATGTGGTTCAAAGTGCTTAAATAAAGTTTTGACTTGATTATTTCTCACTTTCCCCCACAATTTGAATAAATCATAATTATATTCAGGGTTATATCGTTCATCTAAGGCAATATCAAACTGAGTAAAATTAAGATAATCTTCTACAGCTTCTTCATCTATTTCACCTTCAATTTGTGTCGCCTTTACTGCATAAGAACGACAATCTCTTAGAAATTCTCGCCATGTGCGATCCTGCTCTTTTAAGAATGTTTCAAATAAACGGCAGCCACTCCCTGTCATTTCAATCAGAACACCCATATCAATATTTTCTTCATGTTCCGTATCTTCAATCTGATAATACACTTTAATATTGCCATGTTCGATACGACAAGGATAACCTTGACCGCCCCCTCGCCCCACATTGAACTTATCCAATGGAATTTGAAGGAGTTTTTTTACAACATTTTCATATTGAAAAGTTTTCAAGCGAATCTTTAAATAGTCAATCAAAACGGTCACATCAGCTTTCGGCTTTATGTTCAAGTAAGCAACGAGTTTCTCTTCTTTCTCTGCTGTTAAGGTTTTACGTCCATTTTCTACAGCCGACACAAAGCCTTTACTTACACCCATAATTCTTGATACATCATTTTGAGAAAGTCCAAAAGACTTTCTAACTTTTAATAAATCCACTTTCAACCTCTCTATATTTTTAAGGGGTATACCTCAATAAACCCTGTAAGCTACTAGGGTTGGTATGTTGGTATACTACTTGTACCCCGTGTTACCAAACGGGGTACCGCAAACACTCGCTTAGCCCAGACTACGTCTGGACTAAGACTCTTTCTAATGGCTCTTTCTCTCGCACTCAGACGCTACTTCACGACAAAAAAAGACCGTAAAGCTGTACGGTTCTCCGCTTCGCACTCACTCCGGGGCTTTCGCCCCTCGTTCGCCACGTCAGCGTTTAACCTACACTTTATCGGCTTTCTTTGTCTATAGCTTACCTTCGCCACTTCGAGAGAAGCCAAAGACGAGTCGTTTTTAATGTCGACTCACAACTTCATTGATAATATTATCCAAGGTATCAGAACTACTTTCCTTCACCTTAAGAATTTCTTCAAATAACTCCTTATCTTTCAAGGAATAGTCTTTTGAAACAAACTCATAGCTATTTTCTATCAGTTTACTTTTTATTTTTTTGAGTAATCTCACATCAGAATTTAGCGCATTTGCCATCTCTTCAAGTGTAAATTTCTCCTCAATTACAATACTAGGTGACGTTTCTTTTTCAATACGTGGCAAAGATTTAAAGTCCATATAAAAACTATAAGTTTCTGCATCAGGCAAAAGAGGTGCATAAAATTCTCTTGCACTCCCTCCAAAAATACCATAATAGCCACGTCCAAAAATCTTTTGACCTGTATCTCCATCTTTTTCAACGTACTTAAAGTGTTTTTGCTTATTTTCTTCACCAAATAGCGTGTCATAACTAAACTGTGCCAATCGCCCTAAAGTTATACGAGTCATCATATTATCCTTAAGAGTAGATGGTAAATCATCAGCTTTTACATTTTGAGTCGAAATAACAACATAAACACCAGCTTGACGTCCTTTAAGAACGATTTGCTTCAAAGCACTCATAACTTTCATAGAATCAATCACACCGCCATAAGGCAAATCTTCTAAAGCAGAAACAAGAGAAGGTTCTTCATCAATTAAAATAAAAAGAGGTTTCATGTCATACTTATAAAAAGCACCTAATTCTTCCTCATTTTGTTCCTCTGACCTTTGGCGCATGATTTCATAACGCTGTTCCATTTCTTCTTTGAGGTCAATTAAACGTTGCCCCATTTCTTCTGTCGTATAAGTCACTCGACCTTTTAGAACATTAAGATTTTCTAGTTTTACAAAATCTGACTGCTTAGGGTCAAGAATTTCTACTACACCTATACGTAACAAACCAGTCAAGAGTGAGCGTAAGAATACCGTCTTACCTCCTCCAGTACCACCTGCTACAATCATATGAGGATCATGCACAAAATCCCAAAAAACACCTTCTGCGAGCTTCACACCCTGTTTAACATCTGCCACAACATCTTTACCAGAAATACGACTACGTACAGAGTCTATCGCATAAGAGTACACGACATAACCCTTCTCGTCCGAAATTCCCATAAGGTCACCTGAGAACATTGTTTCAAGTATGCCCCCTAGTTTAAGAAATTGTTCTTGGAACTTAATGCCTTCAAGTTGAAAGCTTGCTCGAAGTTCATATTTTTCTTGCTTTAAATACACCTTAGGAAAGTATATTTTAGGTTTTCCTTGCCTATTATTACCGTTTCTTTCTTTCGTAAAATAGAAATTATTTTGATACATAAAGCGCCATAAAAGAAAATGTCTATATTTACGTATAAAGAAAAAACTCTTTTTCAAGAGTATGCGATACAGCCAATATGAAAGCAAGAACCCAAACAGAATAAGCCCAAAAGAAAGCCCCCCAACAAGAGCAATTTTAACTTTTCCGTAAAGCAGATAAAGAGCAACACTAGCGCCCCCTGTCAATAAAAACACTGGAACAGCAACAAGAGCATACAATCTTAAAGGAATACGACGATCACGCTTTTTTAAACGGTGACCTTTTGGAAACAATTTGTTCATGTTTCCCTCCTATCCTTTATTTATTTTTGGGCTTAGACTGCTCTTCTTGTGCATTTGTACGTGGTGGTTCAGAGTTCGTATTTACATTAGAATTTGAACCTGTCACAACTTTAACACCTGATGCCTTCAACGGGAAAGTAATTTTAGGAACACGTTGTACACGACCATTATTTCCTACAACTTCATGATTTGATTTGTATACAGAAGCTGTCACAGGTTCAACAAGTTCAATTTCACTGCGGAAAGGAACTATTTTTTCATCAAAGTCAAGAGGTACTTTAATATCAATTTGTTTTGGATAATTTGGAGAAGCAATCATAATATACTTTTCAGCAATTTCACCAGTAGGAACTGCTTTAAGTGTACCTTCTTCATTTTGTGTTTCAAATTTTTCACCATTTTCATCGTAATAAACCATTTCTGGAATATTTTCAATACCAAGATAAGTCATAGTGCCAAAAAGTTTTTTAGGGTTTTGTGTAATTGTGCGATTGAATTGATTAAGTCCGTATTTTGCCATTGTTATTTTCCTCCTTTGATTTTGACTTCATTTAAACGTAAAGCCATTTGATTTTTTGTAACACCATTTTCTGCATAATTAAAATCAATAAGTGTTGGTTCATGTCCTTCGACTTCAATTTCAACCAATCCACCAAGAACGGCTTTTCGTAACTCGTCCTTTTTAGGCACTTTACCAAAGCAGACGATATGGAAATTTTTCTCCCCATCACCTGCGCCTGAGAAAACTGTATGTTCAGGCATATCTGCTGTACGTGCGACAGTTTCATATTCTGGTAAGACATAGACCTTACCATCATTTGTGAGTTCTTTTAATTCCATTACAGGAACTTCTTGTAATTGCATATTTTTTCTCCTTATGCTCTTTATTTTTTAATGTTTAACGTCATTTCTGACAAAGCGCTTAGCAGGGTTCGAACCTACAATACTTGTATATTCACCTCATACAAGTGTCTTACCTTAGGAAAAATGAATAAAAACTATTAGACTATAAGCGCAAAATTTTATTAAACAAAATTTATAAAAGCCATACGACCTAAATAAAAAATAATAGATACCAATACGATAATGAAAACTATCAAAACCAAACTTAAAAGTACCACTCCTAAAGTTGGTGCTTCTTCTTCATCTTTTAATGTTTCGTGTAAATCCAATATCATAAATTCTCCTTTATTTTTTGTCCATGCTCCTTTGAGCAATGTTGCCAACAGGAGTCGAACCTGTACCAAAAGTCTAGAAATACTTTTGGAGTAACCTTTATACTACAGCAACAAAAAAGAGCTGTACTCACTAACTATAGCTCTCATTATTTTCTATAATCCATCAATCAAAATTTGTTCAATCTTTTCTCGCTCAACACATCTTATTTTAGGATGTCCTTTTGTTCCAAAATAATCCATAAGTGCATTGAGGACTCCAATTTTTACAAATCCATCTAAATTATTATAATCGTACATTTTTTCTAACAAACCCAGAATACCTGAACGTTTAGCATAACGTAAAATTGAGACATGAGAAATAGCTTCTTTTTCCATTTTTAATTCTCCTTAATCCCAAGCAAATTATTATAAATTCTTTGGCTTAATGTAGTTGGTGATAGCTTATAAGTATCAATTATTTTTAATACTTCTTCTTTTGTGAGTTTCACTCCTTGAATAAATTTATGAGGTAACTTACTTAAATCAGTATAAAACCGTACATCATAAGTTGTTTTTCCTTCTGTTACTGTATGTTTTTTTATATCAATCATTTTTTCACTCCTTAATATCTTTTTCTGTAAACAATTGCCGTCCACATTTTGAATTAGCACAAAACCAACGTTTTCCGTACTTATAAAATAAACTATCCGTAGGTTCTGTAGTATTGATAAATTCGCCATCTGAATTATATAAGTCTGCAAATACTCCCTTTGTAGTTCCCTTCACTTCAAAGTAATTACCTCCACAATATTTACACTCACTAACTGGAAATTTCATTTGCTCCACGCATTCAAGGCTTCACTTGCCATAGCTCCTGCACAACCGCCCATTTCCGCAATCATTTCTAATACTTCTTGAAAGTATTCTTCTTTACTTACTAGATCAGTGTGACCTGTTAAGTAATCAATCGTAACGTTATAATAGCATGCAAACTTTCCTAATAATTCTATATCGGGAACACGTAAGCCCGTTTCATATCTTGCATAGCTTGTAGGAAGTAGTCCTAAAGCTTCGCATATTTCTTTACGCTCTAAACTTCTTGCACGTCTTAACCCAATTAAATTTTGAGAAATTGATGTCATAGTATTCTACTTTAAAAACTATATGAAATCAAAAGAACCAAGTAATTTATAGATAATCCCTGTTTCAATTGAAAAATAATCTGTTCAATTTCTGTATTTACATCTACAGAGATATTTAATAAAAAAAGTTGTTCATACTTCTGTACTTTATCTTCTAATTTTTCAATATTAATAAATAATTGTTCTCTATTCGAAATCATAAAAAATCCAATAAAAAAAACAGCCTTAAAGCTGTTTATTTCTTCTTTCTTTTTGAATAATCATTTGTAAATCTGCTATATTACCTCTTAGCTCTGATTTTAATAATGCTGAAACCTCGCTCCAGTCTATACGGTCATATTCATGTACACCCATATTTCGATAACCTTTAATAGCTCGCCATGGAATATAGTTATACCGTTCCTGTAACTCCTCAGAAATACGACCAACCGCAAGCATTTCCCCCATTTGTTCTAAGCTCTTAGAAATACCTTTTTGATATAGACTATCATTAAATAAACGTTCTTCTGAGTTATCAATTTGACTAAAAAATTCAAGAGCTTCCTCTGCATGATATACCATTTGTTCTAAATAGTATAAATCACGGTTATGCTGCATAAATTTCTTCTCTCTCCTGTTCAATATTTTCTAAGATTTCATCTGTGCCTGGTACTTTTTTATTCATTACAAAAGCCTGTAATGAAACTAAGTCTACTTTCTTTCCTAAACTATCTTCTAGTTCATCAAGCAACATGTACTTAGTTGTCAGTGACATTGAATTATCAAATTTCACATACAATAAATCAATATCACTATCTTCTCTTGCTTCACCTCTTGCATAAGAGCCAAATAAATAAACTTCTTTCAAATTATATTTTTTCGCAATAGGTGCTACTTTTTTTGTAATTTCTTCAATAGTTAAAATCATGTTGTCTCCTTTCAGAAGTATCTCTTTCTACTCTTAGTATATCACAAAGTAGAACAGGTACAGAGGGATTTGAACCCCCACAGCAAGTTTTGGAGACTTGCGGACTAGCCATTATCTTATGTACCCATAAAAAAACTTATATCTCTTTTCTTAGGTAGTCATTATCACACCAACAAGGAAATACAAGTTTTTAATATTATTCACAATAAAAAGCCCTGATAATCAAGGCTTTTCTTTTTTAAATATGTTTCTTTTCAAATTCATTAAAAATGAATACTACAAAAGTATTCATAAACTAACAGACCTTTATTATTCTTAAGAAATGAATAGTAAAAAATCTGTTAGGTGGATTAATAGCCGTTTCAGAGCATTAATCCCCGCCTTGCCTATCATCACGACAGTCAATCACTTAAGAGTCTATTCCAAGAATTTTAGAGGAATAAACGGCGGTAGGATCTGGACAGCGACTGCGATAACCCCTTAGCTGTGAGTGGGTACAGTATCAGTTTTAAAAGTGAAAATTACGTTTTCCTTGAAATAATACCCTTTGTATTACCTGTTAGATAGAAGCAAGTGTTACTCTCAGCATACTTAACTTCCCGATATTTTCCTGACTTTCAAGCGTACAACTTATACACTCCCATAATCGCCACACTTAAGGGCTTTCTGGGTGACTGTCTACATTTCTTTCTCCTATAACAATTTACGCTCTGCTAAGCGTGCTGTAAGTAGCAACCCTTTATAAGCATTTGTCGCCATTGGCTTTTCTCCTTAAAAATTGTTATAATAATAATGTTCTATGTTATTAAATAACAACTTGCAAGAAGCTCCACTCACTGGGGCTATTTGCTTATTCTTTTTGTAGTTTTTTAACGTCCCACATTAACTACACTTATTATTTTAACGCAACAGGTTAATTTTGTCAACTGATAACTATATTTTTTTAATTATTTTTAAGGAGGTCTCAAAATGTTTTACGAACGCCTAAAATCTCTCGCAAAAGAAAACAAAAAATCTTTTAACGAAATCGAAGCCGATTTAGGTTATTCCAAAAATTCTATGTATCATTATAAAAAAGTAAATCCTAGTAATGATAAACTGACTAAATTAGCGGAATATTTTAATGTTAGTACAGATTATCTCCTCGGAAATACTACTGCTAAAGATTATGACTCTAAACGGCTTGATGAAAGCATTGAAAACTCAAAAAGTTTTGATGGAAGCCCCCTAGATGATGAGGATAAAGAAATTATCCATAACTTAATAAAGGATTATCTCGAGAGTAAAGGAAAGTAATTTTTTGATACATAAAGTATGGCGATTTTGTAAAGACGAAAATGTTACCCTTCTTTACGACTATACAGGAACTTTAAAATCTAAAGGAAAATATATCCATGATAACGGAAATGATTATATTATTGTTCGAGCAGGACTTCCTGAATTAGAAGAATTAAAAGTAATCTTACATGAATTAGAACATGTTAGACATGGCGATATAGGATTTTATAATTCTTTACAAATACTTAAAGTAGAAGCTTCAGCAAATAAAGATGGAATTACAGATTTAATATCTTTACTAGCAACTGAAGAAATACCTCAGCCTAACTATTTAAAAATTGCGGAATATCTTGGAGTTGATCCTGAGTATTATAAAACTGTAATCTGTGAAGCTTTACAAAAATATCAAGCAGAATACTAAAATTTAGGTAAGGAAAAAGAGTAGAATTTAATCTACTCTTTTTCCTTTTTCCATAATGATTTCCTATGCCCCCTATGTCTGTAATTTTTCCCTTGCCCTTATTGTTAAGACAATATCATAATTAAAAAACAGTATATAAGCTTTTTATTATTTTAAGTTTTATTACGGACGTATAAAACTTAGACCAGCAGTCGAAACTTCGCGAGTAGAGCGAATACCTAACCCTCCACCATTTGGTCCTGAAAAGTTTGTTTCTGAGACAGTAAGTTTATCACCATTTACAGCCGTGACCACAGCAACGTGACCAAGTCCACCAGCTCCTTGGTTCCCCGCAGGGAATACCGCAATTGTACCTACAGCTGGCCCGCTATTCGCATAAACTACCCAGTCGCTCGCATTACCTGCATAAGTTGGAACTTTCCCTCCAAAGTATTCCCACACACCCCAAGTACACTGCCCCCATGGATAAGGGTTTACTGCATTCGATGGAGGCGTTACAGCTCCCCCGGACGTATTACTGTTTGAATTATCATTGCTTGTATTTTTATCCGTATTCTCACTTGACGTAGGGTTATTATTTTCAATTATTGGCTTCGTCACAACAGGTGTAGTTGTTGTATCAGTGACGTTAGGCATCTTAACTTTATTATTATTATTATTCACATTAGACTGTTCTTTCTGTGCCTTATTAGCTTCTTGTGCTGCTTTTTCTACTCTCTCCTGCTGCAATACAGCATCCGCTGCTTGTTTTGCAGCTGTTGCTTTTTGATCCAGAAGATTTTGTTTTTTACTTTCAGAATTTTCGATTGTTGACTGATAACTTAATTGTGCAACTTTAAGAGCGGCTTCTTGACTTGCCAACTCCGCGCTTTGAGCTTCAAGTTCTTGCTCAAGCTTTGTACTTTTAGCATATTTTGACTCATTATCTTTCAACTTAGATTGGATAGCTTTCTCATCTTCCTGCTGCTTTTCAAGCATAGCTTTATTAGCTCCAGAAACTGTGGCAATTGCTGTCATTTTTTGAATCGCATCTGTCAGTGATTTAGAATCCAAAATAGTAGACATATAATTAGTAGCAGTGCCATTTGTTTGTGCACTGCGTGCTTGCGCTTCCAGTGCAGCATTACGTTCCTTAATATTTTTATGTAAATTTGCAATTTTATCAGATTGCTGCTGTTGCTCTACAATTAGTTTATTGACTTCATTTGTTATTGAAATTTTTTTAGTTTGTAAACTTTCAATTTTTGTTTTTATTTCATCTACTTTTGTCTGTGCAGCTGCAGATGAATTTTTAGCAGCTTCAATAGTAGCATCTTGTCTCGCAATTTGTTCATCTGTACTGTCAGCCTTTACTGCTCCAAAAGGTACAGCTGCCATTAAAACTACAGATGATAACATTAAGGTTGTAATAAATTTATTTTTCATATTTTTCTCACTTTCAAGTTGCTTATTTATAATATAATTTTAAAAATATAGGAAGTAGTGTGGCTGACAAAATGTTAATTTATTTTGCTGTAAAACTTGCCATCATTCCGTTATCTTCATGATTAAGGATGTGACAATGAACCATCCATACTCCAGGTTTATCAAATACAATTGCAATGTCTGTTTTTATACCTTGTTCCATTGGATAAGTATCATACCAAGTTGTGTCATTTGTTGCTACACCATTTTTTGAAATCACTTGGAAATGGGCTCCATGAATATGCATGGGATGAGACATATCAGGCATTGTATCTGCATTTTCAAACTGAACTTTATAAGCACGACCAACTTTTACGTTGTACGTCCCAGTGTCTGGATAGATTTTCCCGTTAATCATCTCATCCATTTTCATCCCCGATTCATTCATGACCATATTCTCTGTCAGCTTCATCGTAATATCTGGTGTTTTATTGAACAGCCCTTTTGCAAGATTTATTTCTTTAGATGGGATAAATAAAGATTTAGCTTTTTTATCATTTGTACCTTTGTAATTAATATTTACTTTAGCATTTCCATTTTTAATAGTATATGTTTTATCTTTCGTTCCTACTAATGCAACTTCAACATCTACACGTTGTCCCGGTGCTAGTTCAATTGTTTTAGCATTATAAGATTTATCAAGCGTATAACCATCTTTAGCAATTACTTTTACCTCAAAAGGAAATTCTATAGTTTTAAAGTTATTTGCTGAAGCATTGATGAAGCGCAACTTTCCAATTTGCCCCCCAGATAATTCAAGATCAGGCGCAATACTTTTTCCATTAATTGTATCAGTTACCAAAGACTCCCCTGACATATCCATGCCCTCCATATCCATACCAGAGTTCTTTGAATTATCATCATTTTTTTTCTGAACATCCCCTATCATTAGGATTTCGTCAAGATTGTATAATTTATCTCTTTCATTTCGAACAATAAGAGGTGCATACATTCCTTTTTCTACTTGCGTCTCAACAGGACGATAATGAGAGTGAACCCAAAATGTACCTGCTTCTTTCGGGGTATACTTAAATGTATGTGTAGTTCCTTTCTCTATCTTCAAATCTGGTCCATCTTGATCATTGGGAATATTCAATCCATGCCAATGAACGTTTGTTGCGGTTTCACTTGAATTTTCAACTTTAATTATTGCTTCCTTTCCTTCATCAAGAATAATAGGAATACCAGCAGGATATGTATTCTTTTCTTTATCTGTATATTCATATCCCTTCTGCTTAATTCCCCCTCTCTCTATAGTGGTTGAAACAATATCCACATATGGATTTTGTATTGATTCACTTTGAGTAATATTATAAGGATCTTTTTCTTCATTTTTATTTGAAATTAATTTGTTGTTAGAACAGGCTGTTAATATTATTAATATTAACAGTATACAACTTGAAATAAGAAATCTTCTTTTATGATTCATTTTGTATTCTCTATATACTCCCTTTTTATTTTGACATGTCCATATCTTACTAAACTATATAATTT
>SKEL01002954.1_pt1 | contig 11887 bp, 9 predicted proteins | sample 4826741 | NCBI WGS metagenome assembly SKEL01 (sample SAMN11008810, study PRJNA524170) | human gut metagenome | biome: Human fecal sample; material: Feces; isolation source: fecal sample from pouch patient p33 | host: Homo sapiens | place: Israel: Tel-Aviv | collected 2016-03-22
TTATTATACTATAGAGATATTTGCGCCCCCGAAAACCTTAATGACCCTTAATGACACTGACCTTTAATGACACCACCCCACATTTCCCCGCTTTTCAATCATCAAAAGCAATCCAAGGTTACTTTTGCAATCAGATGCAAAAACCTAAAACACTTATACCTCTACACATCAGTTACTTACGAACTATTTCTCAACATTCTACGGGAAAAAGCTTGCTTTCTGCTTCGAATTTTTGTATCTTTGCACCGGCAATCGAAAGAACAGTCTTCTTGTGCCAAAAGCCGGTCATCTATGAAGACCGAGGCTGGTCTTAATAGATGGCAAGCGCTGGTCATCAATGAAGACCACAAAAATGGGCAGAGAACGGCTTTCTGGGGAATTGTGATTCAAGGAACTCTTAAACGCAGACAGAGCATGATCAACTTCAAGAACTTTCAAAACTTCAAGAAAGACCCCAGCATTACAAACAAGTGGGGAGAGTTATTCCTCCCCCTCTACCTTGCAGCTGTCGAATCCCATCTCTCTGGCTTTATCAGGACCAAAGGTGAAGTAGATGGCTTCACCCTCATCACAAACCTCGTCTTGGGAGTTCTCCAGAGTCAGGTGGATGGTGACGATGTTGCGGCGCTGACTGGCGATGTGACCACGCACCGTAATCTGAGAATCGGTGGTCATCACAGGCTTCTTGTACTTCACGTTGAGCTGCATCGTCACACCCGTAGTCTGCAGTTTGCGGTTGATAACCCAGCCTGCCACTTCATCCATCAGCATACTGATGATTCCGCCATGCAGGGTATTGATCCAGCCCTGGTAATTCTCGCCGGGATTCCAGATGGTAAGCACATCCTCACCCTCTTCCCAAAACTCAAGATGCAATCCTACAGGATTGTTGGGGGCACAGCAAACGCAGTTGTAACCCTCCTTGTTCAAATATGGATTTAATATCTTCTTCATTTTCTAATTGATTAAACTGATTTCTAACTGATTAAACTTTTTAAAACAAGGCAAAGGTACGAATAATATCTGATAAGGCAAAGTTTTTTTAAGATATTACGGTTAATTTTCCATAATAAAAAGTGAAGAAGCGTGGGAATCTTTAAAATTGATGTACTTTTGCAAGCTACAAAAAGACGATTATAAGTATGATTAAGATTTTAGTGATAGAAGACGAAAAGCGAGTGGCTGATTTATTGAAAATCGGTCTGGAAGAGAACGGCTATCAGGTTCTGGTGGCTTACGATGGTGAGATGGGATGGAGACTGTTTCAATCGAATGATTTCCAACTGATTATCTCAGACATCATCCTGCCGAAGCTCAATGGTTTCGAACTCTGCCAGAAAATCAGAAAGGCGGATGAAGAAATCCCTATTCTGATGCTCACGGCTCTGGGAACCGCCGATGATAAGCTGGAAGGCTTCGATGTGGGAGCCGACGACTACATGGTGAAGCCATTCGATTTCAGAGAACTGCTGGCGAGAGTGAGAGTATTGCTGAAAAGAAGAGCCGTGGCTAAGGTTGATGCGGTAAAGGAGATTTCATACGCCGACCTGTGCATCAATCTTGAAAGACAGGAAGTAACACGAAACGGCGAACCGGTCAAGCTTTCGCCTAAGGAATACAACCTGCTGGTTTATCTGGTGGAGAATGCAGAAAAGGTAGTGAGCCGAGTGGAAATAGCAGAAAAGGTTTGGAACACCCATTTTGATACGGGCACCAATTTCATCGATGTCTATATCAACTATCTGAGAAAGAAAATGGATAAGAACTTCGAGGTGAAACTGATTCATACCAAGCCGGGAGTTGGTTTTATCTTGACGGACAAGATGTAACGAACCAAACAGATAAACCGAATAAGAATTTGAATAAAATCTGAAAGAAAAGAGATATGAAGATCAGAACAGCCCTTACCCTTAAATACACCTGCATTACGGCAACCATATTTCTGCTTTGCATGGTGCTCATTTACCTGGTCAGCGAACATACCCGCGACCAGACTTTCTTCAGAAACCTGAAAAGCGAAGGCATTACCAAGGCCAATCTCTTCCTGGCCGGACAGGTAGATGCCAAGACCATGCAGTCGGTCTATCTGAACAATAGGAAGTTTATCAACGAGGTAGAGGTTGCCGTCTATACCACCGATTTCCACATGCTCTACCACGATGCCATCCACAACGACATCGTGAAGGAAACCGAAGGGATGATCAAGGAAATCATTCAGAAAAAAGAGATTGAATTCCATATCGGAAAATATCAGGGCATCGGAATGGTTTTCCAATACAAGGGAAAGGATTATATTGTTACAGCTGCCGCTTATGACGGCTACGGCTACGACAACCTGGTGGGACTGCAGGAAACCCTCATCTGCCTCTTCATCATCGGATTGTCGCTGCTCTTTATCGCCGGCTATGTTCTGGCAAAACTCTCCCTCAAACCGATAAGAAACATCGTGAATGAGGCTGAAACTATTACAGCCTCCCACATCGACCGCCGCATCCCCGTGAAGAACGAAAAAGATGAGTTGGGCGAACTGACCATCGCCTTCAATGAACTGCTCAAGCGACTGGAGATTTCATTCAATTCACAGAAGCAGTTTGTGAGCAACGTGTCTCACGAACTGCGTACTCCTCTGGCTGCCCTAACAGCCGAAATCGATGTTTCGCTGCAGAAAGAGCGAACCAACGAGCAGTACCAGCTCGCCATGCAGAACATGCAGCAGGACGCCAAGCGAATGACCCGACTGATAGACGGTTTGCTGAACCTGGCAAAGGCGGATTACGGCAAGGAAGAAATCAGCATGCGAGCGGTTCGCCTGGATGAACTTTTATTAGATGCAAGAGAACTCATCCTGCGGGCACATCCGGAATACAGCATCGACCTACTCTTCTGCAACGAGGAAGAAGACGATGACAGTCTGATTACCGTCCTCGGCAATCCTTATCTGCTGAACATCGCCTTCTCGAATCTGATAGAGAACAACTGCAAGTATTCGGAGAACCATTCGTCTATCGTTCAGATTTCATTCAGAGACAAATGGAGCATCGTCCGCATGGCAGATAACGGTTTTGGAATGTCGGCAAAGGATAAGGAGAATCTCTTCACCTTATTTTATAGAGGAGGCGGAGATGAGAAGAAGAAAGTAGAAGGCTACGGCATCGGAATGACACTGGCCCATAAGATTATCCATCTGCATGATGGCAACATCGCCGTGCATTCGGAGCAGGGCAAGGGAACCCTCTTCATTGTGGAGATTCCACATATCTAGCATAATCCTCACAATATACATCTCCCTATTAATAAACGACTTACTGATTCTCTAATAGTTTTCTAATACCGTTCTAATTCTTTTCTAACGGCTTCTTCCACATAGTTTGCTTACCTTTGCAACCGCAAAACAATAATTCACATCAAGTAAAAGTAAAGCAATTATGTGGAAGAAGAAAAAGAACATCAGAAAAATGGCTTTCAATACCGAGACGGTATTGATGGCTGCCAAGGCACCACTCAACACGGTGCTTACTTACTTCCAGACTACCTCATTGGGACTCACCGATGAAGAAGTAGAGAAGAGACTGTCACTCTATGGCAAGAACGAGATTGTACACGAGCAGAAGAAAAAGCCGCTCGTAATGCTTGCCAAGGCTTTTATCAATCCTTTCGTAGGAGTGCTCACCGTACTGGTAGCCATCTCTTACGTGATGGATGTGTGGATGGCAGATCCTGGCGACCAGGACTGGACTTCCATCATCGTAGTCTCGACCATGATTATTCTGAGCACCATCCTCCGCTTTGTGCAGGAATGGAAAGCCAACCGCTCCAGCGAAGCTCTACAGAAGATGGTGACCAACACCTGCTATGTAATGCGTCTCGGCACAAGCACCCGTGGCGGTTCGCCAGGCGATGAAATCAGCAACGAGGAACTGGTACCTGGCGACCTCATCATGCTCTCTGCCGGCGACATGATTCCTGCCGATGTCCGCATCATCGAATCCAAGGATTTGTTCGTCAGCCAATCCAGTTTGACAGGCGAATCAGATTCCATCGAAAAATTCCCGAATCTTTCGGAAGCCCGCAACCATACGGGCAGCATCGTTGACCTCGACAACATCTGCTTCATGGGATCCAACGTGGTGAGCGGATCGGCAAAAGGCATTGTCTTCGCCACTGGCAACCACACCTATCTGGGAACCATTGCCAAGAACGTGGCGGGCCATCGTGCCGCTACGGCTTTCGACAAGGGAATCACCAAGGTGAGTCTGCTGCTCATCCGCTTCATGCTCGTAATGGTTCCTATAGTATTCCTGGTCAACGGAATTACGAAGGGCGACTGGTTGGAGGCTTTCATCTTCGCCATCTCCGTGGCCGTGGGACTTACCCCAGAGATGTTGCCGATGATTGTAACCGCCAACCTTTCGAAAGGAGCGATGGTAATGTCGCGCAAGAAGACCATCGTCAAGGATTTGAACGCCATTCAGAATTTCGGTGCCATGAACATTCTCTGTACCGACAAGACGGGCACCCTGACGCAGGACCACATCGTATTGGAGCGCCACGTGAACGTGGATGGAACCGAGGATAAGGAAAACCGCATTCTGCGCCACGCTTATTTCAACAGTTATTTCCAGACGGGACTTAAGAACCTGATGGATCGCGCCATCCTCTCGCACGTCAAGGAACTGGGACTGGAATCGCTGAGCAGCTCATATAAAAAGGTGGATGAGATTCCGTTCGATTTCACCAGAAGACGCATGTCGGTGGTGGTAGAAGACAGAAATGGCAAGCGACAGATTATCACCAAGGGAGCCGTAGAAGAAATGCTGACGGTTTGCAGCTTTGCGGAATTCGGCGGAAAGGTTCAGCCTTTATCAGACAGCATGCGAAGCAAGGCACAGAGATTCGTGAAGGAGATGAATGCACAAGGTATGAGAGTGCTGGCCCTGGCGCAGAAGAGTTTCCTGAGCAAGGAAAACAACTTTGCCATCGAAGATGAAAAGGAGATGGTTCTCATTGGCTATCTTGCCTTTCTCGACCCTCCAAAGGAATCAGCTTCCCAGGCCATCAAGCAGTTGCACGAGCACGGCGTGAAAGTAAAAGTACTTTCGGGAGACAACGAGGCGGTGGTAAAGGCGATTTCCCGACAGGTAGGAATCAATACTTCTGATTCCGTTACGGGGCCGGAACTCGAAAACATGAGTCAGGAGGCGAAACAGAAAGCGGTGGTAAAATGCAGCATCTTCTCGAAGCTTACACCGATGCAGAAGTCGGAAATCATCCAGCTCCTGCAGAAGAAGAACAACACCGTGGGCTTCCTGGGCGACGGAATCAATGACGCAGCAGCCTTGCGAGAATCAGATATCGGAATCTCGGTAGATTCAGCTGTAGATATTGCCAAGGAGAGTGCCGACATCATCCTGCTGGAGAAAGACCTGATGGTTTTGGAGAACGGCGTACTGGAAGGCAGAAAGACCTTCGGAAACATCGTGAAATACGTGAAGATGACGGCTAGTTCCAACTTCGGAAACATGTTCAGCGTACTGGCAGCGAGTTCCTTCCTGCCTTTCCTGCCGATGCTTCCGATTCATCTGCTCATTCAGAATCTGCTTTATGATATTTCGCAGACCACCATTCCTTTCGACCGCATGGACAGGGAATACCTCGCCAAACCACGCGTGTGGGACTCGGGCGACCTGAGCAGATTCATGATCTGGATTGGACCAATCAGTTCGATATTCGATATTGTCACCTACATGGTGCTGTGGTGGGTATTCAAGTGCCAGGGGCCGGATATGGAATCCCTTTTCCAGTCGGGTTGGTTTGTAGAGGGTTTGCTCTCGCAGACACTCATCGTTCACATGATCCGCACCCGCAAGGTTCCGTTCATCCAGAGTTCTGCCTCATGGCCTGTGATGCTGATGACCTTCTCCATCATGGCAATCGGCCTCTGTATTCCGTTCACCACATTCGGCAGTTCGATAGGCCTGACTCCTCTTCCATGGACCTACTTTCCATGGCTCATAGGCATTCTGCTGTCTTACTGCGTATTGACGCAATGGCTCAAAACCCTTTATATCAGGGCTTTCAAACGCTGGTTATAATGTAGGAAAATGTTTATTGTCTGTTCCGTCTGATTACCTAGAAATAGGGATTAGACGGAACCCGGATTATTTAGAAGAAACAAAAAATACCTAGAAATGGGGATAAAGATAAAGCCACCGCTATTTAGAAGAAATAAAAATACTGATTATTAAGTATTGCAGGATTTTGAAATACCCAGTACCTTTGCAGCGTGAATTAAAGATACTCGCAAGCGGCGAGTAAGTGAACAAGAAACAATACAAAAACATAAAGAAAATGAAAAGAATTATTTTTATTATTTTAGGCTGCATCAATATTTGTCTTGCTTATGCACAGAGTTTTAACGGACAATATATTTCTGAATGGCAATGGGACATGAACAAAAATACGAATCTGATCAATCAGCTGAGATTGGAACTGAGTGTTCCGATAGGAAAAGGAAAGGATTCGTTCGAGGCGGCTACGCTGCATGTGGCAAAGACCAACGATGGCATTATTGATGACTGGCAGGGATTTTCGAACATAAATGCGGATAATAATTTCGCTATGCTTGCCGTGCTGGGCTATATGCACGAGTGGAATTCGGGCCATCTGTTTGTGGGTGTGAGGAATGTGAACGAGGATTTCTTTACCTCTGATGTTACGGATCTTTTCCTGAACAGTTCTGAGGGAATTTTTCCTACCGTTGCTTCCAGCTATCCGATAGCCAACTATCCGTATTCGGGCTTGACCCTTTACTTTGATGTAACCAAGGGAAAATGGACATTCAGAAACAGTCTGTATAATGGTGCAGGATATAATGGTTGGAAAGCTCACGACAATCCCTTTCTGGTCCGCCCGAAGAAGGATGGAATCTTCAATATGTCGCAGTTGGAATACAACGATAAAGGTGGGAAATATTTTGCAGGTGCTGCCGTTCATACCCGTCAATATCCGATAAACGAGGATGGCGAAATGGTTTCTGCCGATGAATCCAAGGGCAAGGTCACCTGTGCCTGGTGGGGTTACGGAGAGCAGAGTGTTTGGAAGTCAGGAGACAAGAACATTTCGTGCATGGTGCAATATTCCGAGAACACCAGTCATCAGAATGCCTGCTACCGATACGCCGAACTTGGCGGCGCCTATCAGGACGATAAGAACGAGTGCGGATTGTCAGGCCAGTACGCCCGCTTCCTGCAGGGTTCGGAATATTCTATGGAAGTAACGTGGAAAAGACAGCTGACGGAATCCATTTCCCTTCAGCCATCCTTCCAATACATCAAAAACGACAATGGAGATTTCACGGCACTCAGTGCCCGACTCTATGTCAGTTTCTAGCAATCCATTTCGGCAAGGCCAGGGTGCCCATTACCAGGAATGGGTAATAGAAGATGGCGCGCCAGAGCATGGCAGCAAGAATGGCTACTGAGGCATCGGGCAGAAAATCGGCATAATAAAGGCGGAACATCAACTACGCCGCTTCCGCCAGGCGTAGGACTCAGGATGGAAATCATCCACATCACCCATTGGCGACACCAAGCCACCAGCATGTTGCCCTGACAATGGAAGGCTACGAGAATGGCTACCACGATGGCGAATCTCGACAACCACGCCAGGGAAGTATAACCCATCAGCTGCAGCCAGAATCTTCCGCCTTCCTGTTTCGCTTCCTTCGAAGCCATCGTCATCTCCTCGGAAAACTTCTCTACCTTGGGCAGGAACCTGCGAAGGAAAGGAATCTTGCAGCATCCCTTTAATACCCATCCCAGAATCTGAGGGCGATGCAATAATAAAAGATACAAGATGGCGGTCCATACGGCAACTATGAGGGTGCTGACGATGAAGATAACCTGCACTCCACCCTTGATCCATTCGCTGGTTGCATCCGCAGAAATCCCCACTCCATCTGCCAAACTAAACAAGAGATGCGATGGAACGCAGAAATAGAGCAACATACAGCTGATGGCAAGAAAAGCCTCATCGGCAAGCAGGGCTGCAAACATGGTGAAAATACTTCTGCCCATAGAAACTCCCTCGCGGTTGAGATAGACGAAAGCCAAACCGCTTCCACCTACCGCCGAAGGAGTGACGGCAGAAGTAAACTCGCAGAGCACATTGATGCGAAAACCCTGCGCTATCGACAACTTGCGCCGGCAAAGATGTCGGAAGCGAAGGGTGAGCATCAGATTCTGGACGGCAAAGAGCAAAACTGCCAAACCTACCCCCAGAAAAAATCTCGGAGATAGGTCTATCTTGCTTAAAGCATCCACATCAAATTCACGAATCATCATTCCGGCAATGACCACCAGACCGATGGAAACCGCCAACCATAAATGCCATTTTTTCATATTACTCTCAAAATAAAACTATACCTTAATTATATATAGTAATATAACGATTAAATGGCCAATCTATTTTGTTGTCTGTCAATTAAATGCTGATATCTATCCAAAACTTCTACAGCAATGTCTTCCCAAGAGCGCACCAGGGTCTCTGCGGCTCCCTTTGCAGCCCAGGAAATGATGGTTGGGCGCTCCAGAATATAACGGAGTCGGTTGGCAAAGGCAGTTACGTCGTTATCCGAGAGGAATCCGTTGATTCCATCCTGAATGATTTCCGCCGTATTGCTGCCCCTTGCCACGATGGAAGGCGTATGAAGCGAAGCAGCCTCCCTTACCACCAGAGGGGCATTATCATAGATGGATGGGAAGAGGAAGAGATCGGAAGCCATATAGATCATCTGCATCAACTCCCGGGATTGCACGCTTCCGAAGAAGGTAATCTTATCCTTGCGGTAATCGCTGTTTCCCGACAAGCCGAGCTTTGCCGCCATCGCCTGCATATCAGCCCTAGCATAACCATCGCCCACGAAAAGGGCGTGATAAGGCAAATCCTTCACCTTGGCTAATGCCTCGATGATGAGTTTCACGTTCTTCTCCCAGATATGCTGCCCCACGAAAAGGAGCAAGGGTTCATCTACTGCCACATAAAGCTCTTTCTTGGCTGCCCATTTCATCTCCTCGGTATAAGGCGCATCGGCAAATTCGGTTCCGTTATCCACCACCTCGAAGGTTCCCTTGTAGCCATACTCGCGCAGGGTTTCGCCCACAGAAGCTTGAGGCACCCACACCTCATCTACGCTCTCGTAAAACTTCACCACCTTGCCCACGAGATAATCCACCAGAGCCTTGTTGGGAATTACTCTCTCAAAATCGTCACGATATTTGGAATGAAAGGTTGCCACCAATGGAATCCCCATCCTGCGAGCCGTCTTCAGGGCAAAATCACCCGAAGAGAAAGGACAATGGGCATGTAAGATTTCAAAATTCAGAGCAGCTACCTGCTTCTGGCACTTGAAATCGAGCGATGGAAAGCCATAACGGTAAGGATGGCGACCGGGAACCGGGAACGAGCGATACTGGAATAAGGAATAAGGAAGCTGAGACTCATCGAGTCCTGGCATTTCCGGGGTTACAACCGCCACGTCCCTGCCCTGCTGATAAAAGCAGCGAGCCAAATTGCTTACCGTGAGTGAAACGCCATCCATAACGGGTGGAAAACATTCATTGAACAATCCTATCATAATCTGTAAATCTTATTGTTATTATCCTATTCTTGCTAAATAAAAAGCTATGTGAGAATCTTATAAATCTTCTATTTGAGAATCTTATAAATCGGCGAAGCCTCCGGCTGTTGATTATCATCATTCGTAAACGGAACCTTCAGGATGCTGGCGATGGTAGGAGCCACCTGCTTGGTATAGATGGTTCTGCCACCTTCCATTTCTCCCAGATGCAGGATGTCTTTTCCGAAAGCCACCAGCCAGGTCTGATTGCTGCCCTTAATTCTTCTGCCATGTTCCGCCCAGGAAGCTTTGGAATCAACTTCGCCACGGTTGGCGTGAACTCCCAGGCTTTCTCCCCTGCCATGATCGCAGGTGATAAGAAAGGTGGTGTTGCCCTTGTAAAATGGGTCCTGCTGGCAGCATTCCCATAACTGTCGAATAAACTGGTCGTTCTGATGGGCAGCATTCAGATACTCCTGCCATTTGCCATGATGACCGTAATAATCGGTCTCGCAAAACTCTACGAAGAGAAGCTTGGGATGCTTCTCCTTGAGGGTCTTCAAGGCGCGGTTCAAAGTCACACTATCATTTCTAACCTGCTTGCTCACCCTGTGAGAAGATCGGAAATCCACCGGCAACTCGCTTCTGCGATAATTCAGGATATAAGGAATCACATCCCAACTCGCCACGGCATTCACCCTGTCCTTGTACTCAGAACAAGCCTCTGCCAATTCCAGAACCGACCGGTTGGGGTTATACTGCTTGCGGTTATCAAAAATGTGCTCATCATCGGTCACGCCACAGAGCATCTCGCTGTAACCGGCATAGGATTTCCAGATGCCGTTTGCCACCTCCATCTTCGATTTCCGGTTGCGGTTGCCAATCATGCAGCCTTTCTTCCTGCCCATCTCCCAGAGAAACGGCATCAGACTGTCGCGCCTGGCACCCTCAAACACCTCCTGCCATCTCAAACCATCAATGGCAATCACTACCACTCGCGACTCCTCCTTCTTGCTATCCTTGCCATACACGGCGAGCAGGAACAACAAGGGAAGAAACAGCAACAATGGAATCATTTTCTTTTTCATAAGCCTGGTTCTCCTTTCTATGATAATAAGTATCGTAAGCGTTTTCTATGGCGGCAACGATTCGGCATTCAGCATGGTTCTCCCACATTCTGAACTCCACATCCTCCTCATAATCACGGGCGAAAGCCTTCAGTTTATCGATGTCGAAATCCTCGCTCACTATGCCAGCCATTTCTCTTTCTGCATCTATCGCATTACATTCCTGCTCCACATGAGCCGGAATCAGCATGCATGGCTTGCCCATGTAGAGTGCCTCACAGACGCTTTCGAAGCCAGCGGTGGTGGCGAAAGCCTTGCAACCTGCCATCATCTTGAGGAACTTCTCGTCGTTGATGCGATGGAAGGTGAGCGTATCATCCACCTTCAGTTCTTCGGGCGCATCTGGCTGATCCCAGAAGAAATGGAGACGGGTATGGGGATGCTTCTCGTGCCACGCCTTTACATCCTCGGCAAATCCGGCATTCAGCATATAGCCCATGATGTAGTCGCCATGGTGGCGGATGATGGTCTTGGCTTCCTGACGGAGCAACGGTGGAACCACCTTGATGCCGTGCACAGGCTCATCCTCATAGTCACGGATGGAGAGTGCCAACTTGGCTGTGGCTCCCACGCAGGTGATGCGGGTAAAGAACTTCAACAATGATTCTGAAAAAGAATACTTTCCAGGCATCTGGAAAGAAGGATGGAGGAAAAGGTACTGATGACCGATGCAAACCTCTGGGATTCCGAAACGGAAAAGGGAACAGGTAATGCCGCACAACACCTCGTAGAAATTGATGATGATGTCGGCTCCGCTCTCCTGAATATTCTTTCGTATCAAATGGATACTGGAAAGATAGCTGGGAGCAAGAAACGTGTTGTAAGTCAGGGAGCGCAAGAGATTGAACTTGCGATTGTCCTTAGACGGCAAGAAATTAGGACTGTCAAAAACCTCGATAGGATTACCTATCTTATCCTGGAAGAACTCGGGAATCACCCTGTTCTTGCTCTTGCCCACTAAAACCTTTACTACTTCATGGCCCTCGTGCAGAAGCATCTGCTTAAGCGCCAACGCCTGGGTGAGATGACCTCTACCCTCTCCTTGAATTACAAAAATTACCATCATTTTTCTTTTTACATCTTTAAACATCTAATATTATGCTGGCGAAGCGGCAGATGCATGTTACACGAAGCTGTCCATCGC
>SKEL01002986.1_pt1 | contig 11797 bp, 19 predicted proteins | sample 4826741 | NCBI WGS metagenome assembly SKEL01 (sample SAMN11008810, study PRJNA524170) | human gut metagenome | biome: Human fecal sample; material: Feces; isolation source: fecal sample from pouch patient p33 | host: Homo sapiens | place: Israel: Tel-Aviv | collected 2016-03-22
ACTTTATTTTGTATAAATAATACAAAATAAATTCCAGCTAATAGAAAGAAAAGGGTAATAACTACATAAAATACAGCTTTTATTTTAGTGGATTTTTTCATTGACTTATTCCTTGTCGGTAGATAAAAATTGACATATACGGTACTTATTGTGAACTAGAAAATAGTTATGAGTAAAGTGTAAACGCGGGTTTATGATCATTTGATGTGATTTCAAGTGTCAAGTTCAATTTACAATTTATAAAAAGAATATAAGATCGATACCTGCTAAAAATAAAACCCAATGAATCAGCGAGCGAAGACCAGAAACGCTTTTTCTTGAATAAAAACAAGTAAAGGGCTCTAATAAATGAAAATATAATACACAGGAGTATCACAATCAGAACTACAAGTAATATCATGATCAAAATATTCTTCATGTTTTGCCTTTCTTTAGCCCGCCAACTCAAACCAACACAGCTCAAAGAGCAAGGCTTTTGCCTCATCATAGGTGTTATGATTATATCCGTAATAGTCTAAAAAATTATAGATGTTGATATTATCGCGTGTAATTACATCGAATTGACTGATATATTCAACTGCACACTCTCGAAAGCTCTTATCGCTCATATCACAGCACAAAGATGTGACAAACCTTAAAGTCATACTATAAGGGCAACCTGTTATAGCGCAGAATTGAGCTATATTATTAAAGACTCCGCCGTGTTTAATAAACCAATCCCACAAAAAGAGGATAGCCTCTTTATTGGCTCTCCTTTCTGCACGGCTCAACGTGTCACACTCTCCTTGACGTCTTTCATCTTTGTAATAGGCGTGCATATACTCGTGCGCGTGGTCAAAGGGCGTGGCAAGTTTAGTATAAGCACCAAAGCCAAGCTCTAAAGAAATAAAGGCTTTTTGATTATCTAAGTCCCCCAACCGATAAACAACACCTAATTTTTCTATTTCACATATTAGTAGACTATTTATTTCCTGTTTGTCCATAGTCCACCGCCTTACTTCTTATCGTCTAAGTCTTTAGCTTTTTGTGTAATTTCGTCCCATTTATCCGAAAACAACAACTTGATAGCCATTTTATCTTTTTCAGTCAATGGTCGACCACCAGACGATAGTAAACGAGACCACACAGCATCATCATCAGAGTTTGCGACTTCTGCCAAGTCTATTGGTTCATTTACTTGTTTAGCTTCCTCACGCCCCAGCAGATAGTCCACAGATACGTTGAAGTAGTCGGCTAGTTTTTCAAGATTAGCTCCATTAGGTGTTTTTTTACGTAGTTGATAGAGGTATGTTTCTCCTAACCCTAAATCAAATGCAACTTGTCGTAGGCTAACTCTTTTTTTGTCAGCCAGTTCTTTTATCCTGTCATATACTGTCATTACGCACCTCGAAAACAAATTAGTCTAAAAAGATTACTTTTTATTTGACAAGTTAGTTCAGAAAGAATACAATAGTCTTGTAAGATAAAAAGTAAGCAAAAAGCCCTTATAAACAAATTCGATAAGCCTGCCAGCCGTTGATATTTAGTTTATTAAGTGATTTTTTCTATACAATCATTGTATTCTTTTTAATATGATTTGTCAATGGAAAAGTATGCTTTATCCTTACAAAACACCTTACACACAAAAAGAAAGGAACGCTAAACAATGATTGACACAACGCAAAACATGGACGCCTACCGCTTGAAAATTAAGCAGTATCTGTCAGATAAGGGTTGGACACAACAAGCCTTAGTGCGATTAACTGGATACCCTAAGCAAGATGTATCCGCAATTCTCTTAGGAAAACAGAAAGGCACACCATACGCGAATATTTTTATTACTGCAGTATGTGAAGCCTACAAAATAAACTGACCTTTACTGACTAAAGCGCGTGCCCAGCGATCGAGTAAGAATATGAACAAATTAAATCAAGCTATTTCACAGAGTAAAAACTCTAAGCCGTACTATCGCAAAATAATCATTGACTTGCTTGTACAGCTTACGACAGAGGGGAAATATCGCAGCCTGAGAGCTTTTAAGAAGTCGGGCGATAAATTAACCATAGAACAAAAAGAAACGCTTAGAGCTTACACAGATAGCATTATCTGCATGTTGCAAGCTGGACTAGCGTTTCATGAAATTAAAGAATTTTTGACAAAAGAAAAAGCCCGAATGGGCTAGGAGGTGGAAAGTATGGGATATGTTCCTAAATATTCCAGAGATAGAATTAAAGAACGTCAGGAGAGACCTAACAAACAAATAGATACTATTTTTTCTTTTATTAAATTACTCTCAATATTTTTGAGTGAGCTACTAAGAAAATAGAAAATTATTCAGAGAGGTTATCAGTGGTTTTAAATTTATCAGCAAAGTCTTGCAAATCTTCTACACTTTGAATGTCACCCATAGCGTTTTCGAGTACATTTCCAAAAGAATTTGCAAGAATTCCTGTGATAGCATTTTGCATATTTGAATCTTGCTCAACCTTTGAAGTTACATTTATCATCTCTAATTGATGTTCGTGAGATTGCTTCATTCGTTCAAGTTCATGCTTGTGATTACTTGCTTGTTCAATAAGTTTTTGGTCAAGTTCTTTAATTTTAACGGCTAACTCATTTGTTTTTGCTTGATAATTTTTCTTAGACGTATAAATTGCAGCTAAGAAACTTAAAAGCCCCGTAATAATGGGCAAGCCAAAAGAAATTAGTATATTATTCATTGTCTTACGCTCCTGTCTTTACTTTAGATATATCACTATTATACACGGAGTTTACTATAAAAATCAAGAAAGGTCAGTACTTTTTATGTGGGACAAAATAAAACAAGAATTAGATAAACAAGGCATAACCGAGTATCGATTAGCCAAGATGACAGGGATAAGCCCTCAGCAACTACACCAAATGAAAAAACGAAATACAAAAAACCCTAAATGGCTCACAGTCGTTAAGATTGCGGAAGCATTAGGAGTTAGTTTAGATGAATTCAAATAACAAAAAGAAAAAGCTTGACCCGACCAAGAGACAGCTTTTTAAAAAAATTGAGTAGAAATGCCCGTAAATTCACGCGCTTTCTGCTTTCAATTATAACAAATTGGAGGCTAAAAAGAAATGGGAAAAACGCCACATACTGTTTTAATGTATCGTCGTATCCTAAAAAGACTGCTGGAGATACAAGAATTTTATAGTTTTGATATATACAACTATCAATCAGAAACAGCACCGTCATTATACAGCTACCTCCTTATCCTACATAGGGATAACGGAACAGCTTTGCGAAAGTCACTTTCTAAAATTCTTACAAGCCAAGACAGCAGAACTATTTTTATCGTAGCTGATCAGTACGCAAGCAAAGAATTATCGCGTATTAAAAATAAAGGAAACATAACAGAGGAGTTAGCATAATGAATAACAAAGTATATTACACAGACGATAACACAGCTTTCAAACTCTTTGACTTATTGAAAGCTAAAGCACGACACGTTATAAAAATTGACGAGTGGAATTATAGATTGTTTGACGGCAACAGTGCAGTAACATTCACAACTTTGTCAGACAGCATAAAAATAGAAATGGTTAAGGGGTAAAAATATGAATTTATTAGCAGTATTAGACGAAATGCACAAGGCGGTTTCAAAAGAAAAAATGAGCCAAGAATTTATGGACTTATTCCATGAATCTATGGAGAGTGAAAGAATTGACCGCGAGTGTTCTGATAGAGTTGACCCTCTTGAAGCACCTCGAGAAATAGACTTCTTTAAGATCGCATGGCAGATTTATGCTGTAGCTCTTAACCGCGGACGAAAAGAACGCAAAGATTTTCGCAGACGTTCGATAATCTCCGAAGAAGATGCACGTTTCGACAATTTTTGGAAAATGAAAAATGCGTATTCAGAAAAACTAGCCAGAGAAAAAACTCATGAGCTAGTCGGGACGGTAGATTTTAGTACACAAGTTTCTTATGCAATGTATCTCGCAGGGGTAAAGCACGGTAAGGAAAATTTAAATATTGGTACAGAATTGTATATTTCACGTCTTGATTATCCAACAGAGCCATTGCTCAATGACTACCACCAGCTTATTGTGGCAAAGCCTGAATATACTGATGAGGAACTTAAACAAATGTTAGAAAGACATTTCGGTATCACTCATAGTAAGCAGAAAGGCGGTGTCGCATGAGATTTAAAAAAATCGAAGTCGTTCGAGCAGAAAACTATTCTGACTGGTGGGCTAGAGTACATCATCCATTATTTAGTAATGTTCTGTTTGTCAATCATGCACAGCGTCCACGGTTTAAGTATCGGCTAGCTAAAGGAGGGTGACAATGAGCAACCAACATGACCCTTTAACTGCATTGGTGGCGCGTGGTTTAGTAGATGAAGTAAGTCAAAAGCTCAATGAGAGTCTTGACCTACAAAGACAACTGCTGAAGCGTGAAAGCAAGACCGGAGAAATCAGACAAAGCGAACTACTCGAAGATTTAGGTATATCCCCCAATACTTTGGCGAAATGGGAGAATAATGGCTTAAATCGTATTGTAAGGGGTGGATCAATCTTCTATCTTTTAGAAGAATTACACCGTTTTAATTATTAACTTTAACAGGCAAGGCAAAGTTAAGAGAATTTGAACAATAAGTAAGTACAGAAAAAAACACGGAAAATAAAAACCGAAAGGACAAGAACAATGAAATTAAAAGACTTTCCAAAAACAGACCAAAATATTATAACAGCTATGAAGTCGCATATTGGCATTGATAGAGCCATTAAGTTAAATACCTTAGCCCAACAGCTTAAACTCACAGAGCGTGGCTTACAGGGGCGTATTGAAGTGCTACAAGGTATGGGGTGCGCTATTGGTTCGATTGATAACGGTTATTTTATCCCAACTACTGAGGAAGAAAGACGGCTAGGGATCATCAAGAAAATGCGTACAGGGAGTAGTATTTCACGCGCTGTGGACGGCTATAATCTTGCTGAGTTGGATTGGTTTGAACAGTTGGAGGGCATCAAGTGACAGCAACAGAACAACGGCTTGAAGCACTAGAAAAGCAAAAAGCAGTTTGGAAAACTCTCGCAAGTAATTTAGAACAAGTGAAGTCTTTACCGTGGGAACAGTTCGACAATGTAGACAGTGCAGAAATCCCAAAGGCTTTAGATTTGGTGCAGATCTTACATAATGATGTATATGAGTATCCTTTTATACAGATTGCTGGAGCAGAAAAGAAACGTGTAAAGCGTCCAAGTTTATTTCTCAATAACGGGATAAATTCAATCTCTATCTTTTATGGTGGGGCAAACACAAAAGAAAAAAGAGCCGAGGACGGCACGGAAAAAATAGAAATTTCCACCTCCAGTAAGCCGATACCACGCTATGTAAGAACGATACTTGACTATCTCTTTGGAACAATTGCTTTTCAAAATGATGCAATGTATCTGATCAGTGACTGTCAATTTCAATTACTGTCAGAATTTGAAATATCTAAACGTTATAAAGTCGGAGGAAAAGGGAACAAATTCTCTACTCACGAATTCTTAGACATTATTCAATTTATCCATGCACATTTAGAGTTAAAGCCGATTAAAGAAATTAAAACAGCCGTTATCGCTTGTAATGACTTTCAACTTGATTTACAAGAGAAAAAACTCATACCAGACCGAGCTATTCAAGAAAACGAAGCATATTTTAAGGTGTTTGATTGCAACTGGCGTGATGTTATGGATTGTGCGCAAACTTATGACGATTATCTCGATATGGTTATAGATGATCCCGACAGTTTACACAATGCAAAATTACAACCCATTTATACAATGTTGGTCGCTTGTCGTGAAATCACGAAGTCACGCTTTTTCATCAGTAAGTCAGGAGTGCGAACAGGTAAAGGATTAAGGCACAAGGTTATTAGTTCAATATTCGATACAAAAGACATTGATTTGGACGCTCTAAAGGGTAAAATGAGTGACTTTGCTTGGGCAAGTTACGACGGTGGGGAGATGTTGCTTGTCACTGAAGCAGGCGAGATTAACCGCGAGCTGGAACGTTACCTTAAAATATTGGCGACTGAAAGCAAACGCCCCGCACGATCTATAGGGCAAAATTATGCAGAGATTAACCTCACAGGAGTGTTAGCAATTGATAGTAACGAAGCCGTGCTTCTTTCGTCAGATATGAACAGTCGAGCGGTAAATATTGCCTTTAGAGACAGACCTAAAGACGAGAGTGACAAAGCGCGTGAAGCAATCTTTAAGCCCTATTGGAATGCTTTTACTGAACACACCAAAGAAAGCACCAGCCGAACAGGAAAAGCGACTGCTGGACTAGGTGCGCTTATAAGTTCCTTTCTCTACTGGCAAACTGAAAGCTATCAATTTAATTATAAAAATGTTGAAATGAATAATTTTAACAGCGAAACTTTTGAATTTGATGATGTGCAAGTTTTTATTCTTGAAGAACGGAGCAAAGGCATCGATGTAATCTTTTACGGAGAATATCCTGAACTGGTCCAACTACTCAAAGAAACCTATCAAGGGAGGAATAAAGTTGAGCAACGGAGACAAGCATTATTTAATATTGGCTGGAAACAGGCAACTAGAAAGATTTTTCTTCAGAACGAACAGCGTTACACATCTAAAAAAGCCTTTATTATTTCAAATGCAAGCCGAGCAGGTAAAGCCATGACCGCATACCTAGAAAGTTTAATAGAAAACACGAAACCACCTTGAAATGGTATTCGAATACCAAAGTATACCATTTTAGAAACAGCTATAAACAGCACTATTAAAGGAAAGAATACCAATAATACCAAAAAAACGGTATTCTTCTATACTTGATGTAACTAATGTGGGGTATATCTTATAAAATAACTATACCAATTTTTAGATACTCATATTTTTTCCTTGCCCCCTTAAGGGGAGAATACCAAAAAAACGGTATTATTGGTATTCGTAGGCTTAACAGCGCTATTTTTTAGTCATTCATTTTGGTATCCTTTTGGTATTCAAATGGTATGAATACCAAAATAAACGGCAAAAACAGTAGAAATAATCAAGTGAAATCCCAAAAATTTCAACTATACCAATTTAAGAAAGGTACAAAATGGATAAAATACACACGAGCAGAACACCGCCTATAATCGTCCATAACGCCCCAAAGGAAAAACAGTCACTTCTTAATGAGTTCGAGCAGACACAGCGAATACGGCTATCAGTGAGCCTTAGGCACGCGCTTATGACCTTGAACTATAAAGATTTAGGCAATACGTTGGCTTTTGTTAGCAAGCGCAGAGCAGAGCCTAGAAAAAGTCTAGACTTAGAAAATGAATAATAATTACTACAAAATACTACAATTTCAAAACAGAAAAGGAAAACAAAAAATGACAGACATTATCAAAGTTAAAGAAGAACACACACCAAAAACAGAAATCGGAAAAATGAAGTTTGAACTTGCTGAAGCACTAACGGCTATTAGTGACTTACAGAACCCTTATAGCTTAACCGAGCTTTCCAAAGAGCAACGCTACAAAATTTATAATAAGTCTATGCGTAAAGTATGCGAAATTCTCGATATTGATTTAGATATGCACGAGATGATGAAAACAGGCGCAGAGGGTTTTAGTTATTCAGACACAGAGGACGATACCAAGACACTAGAACAATTAGTAAGTAACAACCGAAGCCACGACATCAAAACAAAGTTATTCACTCTCTTTACGCTTGCCAGTGGTCTATCACACTCAGACACAGACTTTATCTCCACTGACGATAAGGGAGCAGAAAAACTAGCTACACAACAGGACATTACCAAGGCTTTACGCACCAACCTTGTCGAACTTACAGAGAGCTTAGGACTATCTTTAGACCAAGTGACAGAAAGCCACGCAGAACAAGCGCAAGACACAGTAAAAACAATTATCCAAAATATCAAAGATGTTTCTGCACGTCCGAGCGAATACGCTGGGGAAGATATGGACGTCTTAGGAGACCTTGTTTACTCTTATGTTTCTGAGTTATGCAATGCTCTAGGCTTTGAAGATATGAGCGATATTGAAGCATCTACTAACGAGCATGGAGAGCAACAGCAATCTGTAAAAGATATTCTCTTAGCGTTACATGAGGATCTTACAAACGAAGATTTAAACCCTGTAAGTCTTAGAGATTTTGGACGTATCCATGTTTATGATTTAGCCGATTTATTAGGTATTGAAGAACTCTCAAGCATTCGTGATATTCATATCGTAGAGGGGGAACAGTGGTTAAAAGAGACTGCAGAAAAGTTAGCAGACCAAGAAGTCTATGACAACCTACCAGTAGAGGACAAACTCAACGTGGATATGCTCAATAAGCTCCATGAAGTCCATGACCACGTTTTAAAGAGTGGGCAGGACGCTGTAAGCATGAACCAAGTCCAAACAGCTATTTCTATTCTTGAAGGCAGTTTAGGTGTAATCGACCATGAGGAGGAATAACCATAGACAAGATAATCAAGGTCTGTGATTTTATCGCAGGCATACCAAGCCGAGGGCTGGAACAACTTGCCGAAGAGTTCGCACCATTGCCACAGGAACAAATAAATAAACGTGATCCTTATAATGCAGATAACACTTTCTTAGGGTTCAGAGCAAGACCTTTGCAACGTAGAAAGCCGAGTGTAACGGAGTGGCTGACTGATGAGGGACTGCAGAAACTTGAAGAATACGCACATCAAGGCTTTAAACAGTCCTATATCGCTAACCAAATTATAGGTGTAGACAAAGCGATTTTTTCGAAATGGAAAAGCATGCATTCAGAAATAGCTGAATCACTTTCTCGAGGATATGAGAAAGCAAAATAAAAAATTGCCTGGTCGATTGACTAGGCTTTTAGTGGTTAAGTAGGTAAGGTTTTGGGTAGGTATTTCAAAATAAAAAGGTACGATATTTCCTTTTCTGCCGTCCCTAAAAAGGGTACGATTTCAGAGTTTTTAGAGTCCCTAAAAAAGAGCAAGCATTCGGACAAATCGGACACCCTAAAAAGAGGTACGAAAGGTAACAAATGTCACACCCTAAAAAGGACAATGCTTAGAAATGCTAAGATTTGAAATAATAATGAAAGAGTACGAATTAGTGGAAAATGTAGGAATTTCCGTACGAGTTAAGGGGTACGAAAACCTGTCAAAACCTAACTTTTATTTTTACTAAAACACTAAAGAATACTAAAGGTTTGAGATGATTTGATACTTGCTGAAGCTAGTTATAGCAAGGAATACAAGTATTAGCAATTTTTCAGCCTTTAGGACAAAGAAAGGAATATAGAAACATGAGCAAAGCAAAGATAACTGAAGATGAATTTACTCGATTTGAACGACTATTTTTTAAGGTATGGCACGTCTATGAGTTCGGGAATGACAAGTATTATAGTTTCTCAGATACTGAAATAGAGCATTTAAACAACTGCCTTGAACAATTCAAGCAATCCCACCCACGAGAGCATGACATCATTATTAGGCACTATCTAAAGCGTGTGTATTATACGACTATTGCGCGTGAGCAGGGCGTATCAGAGGGCTATATTAGAAAGCTGTGTAAGAATGGTGCTTATTACTTCTTAGAGCTGTACGATAAAAAGTAGGTACGAAATAATACAAAAACAAACGAATACAGTAATTTTCAAAAACGTCAAAAGTGATGTAAAGCCTTTTATCTATTGTCTTAGTAGGGATTTGATAGGGGTTTTTGCGTTCGGTTTTGTGTAATTGATCATACCTTTAAGGAAAAGAGGTACGAAATTGCAGGTTTTTTCATGTTTTCGTAGTTTTTGAATAAATAGAAAACAGGTATAAAGCCTCTTGTACACTGCATTAGTAAGACATTCGCTAAATTTATTGATTGTAATTTTGTACCCAGTCAGAACACAGCTCTAAAAGGTACGATAATACTAATTTTTACTACATAAGAACACTAAGGTTTTACTAAGGTAAGAGGTGCGTTTTGTTGGCAAATGTTGGCATAAAAAAATATGCTAGTAGCAAAGTTATAAAATTAGTGCTTATCCTTGATACCATTGATTTAACAGCAACATCCATAACGAAAAACAACCCCAAGGTTACACCAATGAAAGATACAAGGTTAGTACAAGGTTCCACTAAAATTTTTACGGTAAAGTTACGGTAAGGAAAAAGCTAAGCATGTTGAAAAATGTTGAAGTGAGATGTTGACTATTGTTGACATGAAAAAAGCCACGTTGGCAAGACGTGACGGATTAGAAGTATAAAAAATAAAATGATTTTCTATAGCCACATTTATTATAGCACATAGGAGAATTACACCGTGAGCAATTACAAGTTTTTAATACGTTTCTATTTACTGGGTTTTATACAAGAGTCTACTAGTCGAGCAGAGAAGTTTATCGAGCGTTTCGGCGGAGATGATACCAATATTAAGAAGAATAGACAGACCATTGATAAACTAGACGATATATTTAACACTTTAAGTGACCAAGTACTGGAGCTTATGAAACTTAGGTTTGTGGACGAGTTAGAGATTAAAGATGTCGCAGAACAAACAGGACTAACTTATAACAAGGTTTATCGCTTATGTGCTGATCCTATTCGAGAGGTCAAGAAATTAGCTAAAGAGTATTACAAGAAATAAAATCCAGCATTTGATATAATAGTCTTACAAAATAAAAATCGCAGAAATGCGTGTATGTTATAATTTAGAGTGCAGGGAGTCCATAGCCAAATGGGCTTTTTGTGTATTTATAAATGATTGAAAATATTTATTGACAAAAGTGCTAATTTGATGATAAATATCAAAACGAGTAATATAATTATTGACAAAAGCACTGTTTTGTCAATAATTATTATATGTTTTGTGTTATAATCTTACAAAACACATATTTTGTTGAATAAGGAGATAACATGGAGTATAGGCAATTAAAAACCTTTTTAAATAACCGTTCAGATTATGATTTCCAATACCAAAAAAGATTTGAAGGTTTCGGGGTATTTGTCACTGAATTATACCCGTACCTTCTAAAACGCGGGAAAACTCAAAAAAGTGAAACACCTCTATTCGCAGTTCCTTTAAATGAAATACAACTTATTACTCAAGAGATTATAGAGAATTCAAATATCATTAAGGCTATTTCTAGAAAATTACCTGGCGTTGCTAACAATCAATTTTATAAAGAACAGTTGTACAAAGCAATTATTTCTTCAAATGAAATCGAAGGGGTAAAGACAGAAAGAAAGGAAGTATCTGAAGCTTACGATTCAGTAGTAAAAAAAGATAAAAAAAATGTCCGGCTAAAATCGACTCTTGCCTTATATAACGATATTATGCATTCTGAAAAGATTGATATACATACTTTAGAGGATATACGAGATATTTATAACCAATTAACTGAAGGGGAAATCGGTGGGGAGGAAGTTCCCAATGGACAACTTTTTAGGGAACAGGTAGAAAATGAGATAGTGACTGTAGGAAATCATATACCACCACAAACAGAATTAGAAATATCTTCACTTTTATTAAAGTGGATTGAATTTATAAATGACCATTCATTTCCCTATCTCGTTAGGGCTACACTGGGACATTATTTTTTTGAAAATATACATCCATTTAATGATGGTAATGGTCGGACAGGTAGATATATTTTTTCAAGATATCTGTCTAAAAAACTCGACCCTTATTCTGGATTAGTCATTTCTCAAAAAATAAATGAAAATAAATCAGATTATTATAAATCTTTTGAAATAACAGGAGATGCTTATAATAAAGGTGAAGCTACCTTTTTTATGCAAACAATGTTAGAGTATATTGTTAGTGGGCAAAAGGAAATAATA
>SKEL01003009.1_pt1 | contig 11734 bp, 7 predicted proteins | sample 4826741 | NCBI WGS metagenome assembly SKEL01 (sample SAMN11008810, study PRJNA524170) | human gut metagenome | biome: Human fecal sample; material: Feces; isolation source: fecal sample from pouch patient p33 | host: Homo sapiens | place: Israel: Tel-Aviv | collected 2016-03-22
CATTCTTCCACCTTTGTCCCTGACCGGATGGATTCGCGGTTTTTCAAAATCTCCATGGCAATCTTCTCAGGAGTCATCGGAAGCTCTGTCAGACGCACACCTGTTGCATTATAAATTGCCTCAGCCAGTGCCGGACATGGAGTATCGATTACAAGCTCACCAATGGATTTGGCACCAAAAGGACCGCTCTTTTCGTAACTGCACTCGAAATCCACGCGGATATTTCCGATATCCTGTCTGGTTGGGATCTTATACTGCATAAAAGAGTTGTTGCGGATCTTGCCTTTATCTGTATATTGTACATCTTCCCAAAGAGCCATGCCAATTCCCTGTGCAATACCGCCCTCCGTCTGTACACGTGCAAGATTCGGATTGATCGGTGTACCGCAGTCAACAACCGCCACATAATCCAGAACATCCACACTGCCTGTCTCTGTATCCACCTCTACTTCTGCCATACCTACCATAAACGGCGGCGGCGAGATTGGTGAAGAATGCTGTTTCACAACCTGAAGCTCGATATTGTTAAAGAAAGTGCTCTTTAATGCAATATCTTCCAATGAAACTTTCTTCTGGGCATTTTCAGAACTGATGGCATCCATATCAACACTATAGCCCTCTTCTGCATCTGTCATATGACCTGCTGCATTTCCGTCTGCCCCATCGCTTATCTCAAGTGTCTCATCATAGAATACACAGGATCCGTCAAAATCAACTTTTCCCTCATCTACTTCCATCATCTCTGCGCCAAGCTTACAGATTTTTTTCTTCAGCTCCTCACAGGCCTTCATAACCGCTACACCGGTGGTATAGGTTGTGGCGGAAGCATAGGAACCGGAATCATAAGGAGAAATATCCGTATCCACACTGAATACTACTATATTATCCATAGGCGTATTCAGACAGTCAGCCGCAATCTGCGCCATAACGGTATCACAGCCTGTTCCCATATCCGTACATCCAAGTGCCAGTGTATAAGAACCATCTTCATTCAGCTTAATATCTGCGCCGCCTACGTCAACTCCTGCAATAGAGGATCCCTGCATAGCCATGGCAACACCGACTCCGCGGACCTTGCCATTTCCCATATCCCTGCATGGATATTTGGAATCCCAGTCCATCATCTCTTTGGCGCGCGCCATACAGCGGTCCATGGAACAGCTCTGTGCATAAGGAACATCCGGATATCCCGGAAGAGGACCGCCCTCTACAGGCATATTCATTTCTTTTACCTTAACAGGATCCATTCCCATCTTATGTGCCAGCTCATTTACTGCAGATTCCACTGCAAAAATACCCTGGGTTGCACCATAACCACGATAGGCACCTGCAGCCTGCACATTTGTATAGACAACATCAAAAGCAAACCTGTGGGCTTCTGTATGTCTGTAAAGAGCGATTGATTTATGACCGCTGAGTCCTACTGTTGTAGAACTGTGTTCTCCGTATGCCCCAGTGTTGGACAAAGTATAAAGATCAATTGCCTTGATGATACCATTTTCATCTGCACCTGCGCGTACTGTGATCTCCATCTCATGGCGCGGTGAAGAGCAGATCATGGACTCATATCTGGAAAAGATCATCTTGGACGGGCGGCCTGTTTTCCAGGTCACGATCGCCGGATAGATCTCACTGACAGAGGTCTGCTTTGCACCAAAGCCGCCACCGATCCTTGGCTTGATCACACGTACTTTGGAAGCAGGAATGTCCAGTGCCCTTCCAACGATCCTTCGCACATGGAATGGGATCTGTGTTGAGGACAGAACGATCAGTCTGCCGAAATGATCCATATAGCAGGCTGTGCGGAAAGTCTCCATCATAGTCTGCTGGTTTGCTCTTGTATGATAAGTGCGCTCTACAGTATATTTACACTTTGCCAGAACTTCATCTACATTTCCATGTTCTTCCACTGCAGATGCACATAAGTTTCTTTTGTTGTCTCCGCCAAGAGGAATTTTCAGCTTCCAGTCATCCTCCGGATGGACCAGGATCGGATTATCTTTTGCCTTGTGGATATCCAGAACCGGTGTCTCCACGCGGTAATCTACGCGGATTCTCTTCAATGCTTTATCTACCGCCTCTTCTGTCTCACCCGCAACAATGGCAACTGCATCTCCCACAAAACGTACATGACGGTCAAGGATCAGTCTGTCATCCGGACTCATCTCCGGTGCAGTCTGGCCGGCAAGGGTAAAACGTTTCTGAGGCACATCTTTATAGGTAAGGATACATGCAATTCCGGCCACCTTCTCGGCAGTACCTGTTTTAATATCTTCCACCCAGGCGTTGGCGTGGGGACTTCTCAGTATCTTCACGATCAGGCAGTCCCTTGGTGCCAGATCATCTGTATAGACAGGCTTTCCGGTTACCAGTGACATTGCATCTGTTTTACGTACAGGTTGATTTACATATTTCATCTTTATGCTTCCTCCTGTGCTTTCTTATATTTCAGGAACTTCAGGATACTCCTTGTCTGGGAAACAAAACCGGAACATCTGCACAGATTTCCCGCAAGATATTCTTTGATCTGATCCTCTGTGGGATCTTTGATCTCGTTGAGCATCGCAAATACATTCATGGTAAATCCCGGATTGCAGAAACCGCACTGTTCCGCACCTTCATTCGCCAGAAAGCTTCCAAACTCCTGCGCTTCTCTCTGCATTCCTTCCAATGTAACGATTTTCTTTCCCTCAATGCGTGCTGCAAGTGTACTGCAGGAAAGCACCGGACGACCGTCCATAAGAACTGTGCAAAGACCACAGTTCGCAGTTTCGCAGCCTCTTTTCACGCTGAAACAGCCCTGTTTTCTTAAGAAGTCGATCAGCAGTGTATCCGGGGAGATCTCTGCGTGGCGGTTCACTCCGTTAAGCCAGAAATTAATATTCATTTTTCATCCCTCCTACTGCTTCCCAGGCTCTTCTTGTCAATACTTTTACAAGAAGGGTTCTGTATTCCTTTGATCCTCGCATATTGCCTGCAGTAGGAACGTTCTCTGCCGCATATTCTGCAAAGGCTTCGATCGCCTCTTCCTTCTGCTTTTTTGTCATGTTCCGGAAATTCTTCAGGATCTGCTTCTTATCTTCCACGATCATGGCACGTGCAGGTCTGGCACCTATCACAGTCCTTGCCTCATTTCCGATCACAGAAGCTGCACAGGTCAGCACCGGGAAATCTGTTTTTATGTTTCTCTGACTTAAGTAACAGGTAAGAAGTGGCTCTTTTCGCACGATGATATTTACAAGGATGTCATTGTCCTTCTTCATATTTACAAATTCAGTCAGTGGAATACGGCCTGCATCATATAATTCTACCCATGTGTCCATTCCCAGGAACATGGTCAGAACATCTGAGAAACCATATCTTCCATAAATGCTTCCTCCCACAGTGGCACAGTTTCTGAACTGTACGCCTACAATGTGGCAAAGGCTTTCTTTCATAGCTCCATGTGTGTAGGTATTCAGAGCTTCATTTGTCTCCAGGTCATGAAGCGGAGTCATACATCCGATGACAAATTCGTCATCATTCTCCGAAATCGCATCCAGCCCCAGACCGGAAAGATCAATCGCTGTGGATATTGCTCTGTTGCCCATTTTCATCCAGACCATTCCCCCAAGAATACGGGCTGTTTTCTTCTGGTTCAGTTCATAAGCTTCCGCCAGACTGTTTACCTTTACATAGCTTTTGATTTTCAGCATTATGTATCGTATCCCTTTCTTACATACTTTTCATATCTCTTGTAATATTTTGACTCGGATCTGTCGTCAGACAGCAATTTAATATAATACCATAGCTTAAAGAAAAAATCTATAAATATCCTCTATTTCATAAATAAATTTTTGTTACTGTTCACTCCGTTCACAGTAACGTAGCCAAAATTCATTCCAGATTGCCTGCGGCAATGGAATTTTGGCTTGTATGTCTCGGCAGTAATCCTGGTCAGGCGGACAATATCATCCGCTTTGCTGCTTGCTGTAAATATTACTCTAATTCTAGCATATGGCAGCCAAAAGTGTCTATTGATAAAACTATCCAAAAAAACACTTTTCAAAATATTATCGGATTAACTGCATCATTTGTTTCATTGCGAATCGTTTTTGTGCACTGTACCTAAATATTTTCGTAATATATTTGGTTTTTTATATATTTTACTGGATTTTTTCGAGTATCAATGTTATAATGTTCACAAATAAAAGACTTATCACTGTTAATTGCAGATAACAGGTACAATTCGCGAATATTCGCCTGAATCTATACCTGTCAATAACAGAGATGTCATAAAGGAGGGTTTGATTATGAGTAAACGTGTGATTACAATAAACAGGATGCTCGGCAGTAATGGCCGCCTGATCGGTAAAGCTCTGGCAGAAGAGCTTGGATTTGCTTTTTATGACAAAGAGCTGATCGATATTGCAGCTCAGAAAGAAAATATTCCTTTTGATCTGCTTGCCAAGGTTGATGAGAAACGTGGCAGCCAGTGGCGTTTTCCCATTGACCATGAACTTCAGATGGACAGCGATTTTCACTTTGTTCCCATGAATGATGTGCTCTTTGACCTTCAGCGAAAGATTATTCTGGATGCTGCTGAGAAAGAAGATTGTGTGATCGTTGGCCGATGCGCCAATCACATCCTCGACAATAAATGCCTGAGCGTATTTATCCATGCACCATTTGAGTATCGTGTACAGACTATCATCGAGCGTACGGGACGGGAAGAAAAAAGTGCACAGAAGCTGGTTAAGAAAGTGGATAAAGAACGGCGTACTTATTATGAGTACTTTACAGATAAGAAATGGAAAGATATTTCCCAGTATCATCTGGCATTTGACAGCAGTAAATTTGAGCAGGATAAAATTATACAGATGATAAAGATGGCATTGTAAAATCAAACAGGGTTCCAGATTCAAAAGTCTTATCATGCAGGCACGAACGACTTTTTGAACCTAGTACATCGTTTCGTAAATAACTATACCAATCGCGTAGGATGCGGATTCGAGTGTGCTGGTCTAAAAGCCTCAGCGTAGCGGGCTACGCTGAGGCTTTTAGACCTGTGCAATCGGATTCGCAGACAAGTGAGTGGTATAGTTATTTCGAAAACGATGTACTAGGACCCTGATATCATATTATTTATTTTCTCCCAGAATATACTGCTTCAGGAAATCATAAATCTGATTCTCTGTAGGGGGACATCCCTTTACGTTATGTTCAAATTTACAGGTGCATGCACCTACACCCAGTTTTCCTGTTTTTCCGCGGTATCCCTGGCCGATGCAGATTTTCGTGTCCAGTTTCTCGAAAAGGCCGTCATTTTTAAGCATTTCCAGAGCCGGGATCAGATAACCATAGCAGGCACTGCAGGATTCTACTTCTTCTACTGCATCCTGAAGTTCTACCACTTTTCTTGATTTCGGAAGTTCTTTGCGGGCATTTTCCTCACAGTATATGATGCGGGCATTTTTCAGATCAGTACTTCCAACCCCAAGCTTCTCTGCCAGTTCAATATACGGTACATCTCTCGTTGTATAATGCATGGTCTGACATACATAAGAATCGATCAGTACCGGATCCGTCCCCGCCCAGATACGGTTCATCACTACCGGATTTCCGCCATCCTCGAAATCCAGGTCCCCACAGATATTATCAACCACGACAAAATCCTGGTGAAGCCCCGCATTCAGATGTGCAATCGGTTCATGCAGCCCCATCGCATGAAAATGGCGCTTCTCTGTATTGGGGATCAATCCTTTCATATTTTTTAATGCACATGTGATCTTTGTCTGACAATGGCCTTTCAATACCGGAACATTGATCAGAAAATCGATATTTGCCGCACGTTCACAGATGTTCAGTTTCATCCCCCTGCAATCTCTTTCAATCCCCTTGTCTTTCTGCATATCCCAAAAGGGCACCTGGTATTTTTCCGTCAGTTCACGATATCCGCACACTTCGTATGCTTCTGTAGTCTTATCTCCCACCCAGGAGCCTTCCAGAATGGCAATATTTCCATATCCGTTTTCCTGCAGATACTCAATAATTCCCGCCACAATTTCCGGATGTGTGGTAGCTCCCCATGAAGCCTCGGAAGGTGATACAAGATTAGGCTTGATACCAATCTGCATCTTTTTATCTGAAATTACAGACGCCAGGCCACACTGTGCCAGCAGTTCCTTTGTCATTTCTTTGTAATCGGTTCCGCTCTTTATATAGATTTCATTTTTGTTCATTACAAGATTATCCTTTACATTTTACAATTTTACATTCGAATATTTTTCTGCTGATTTTTGCATATCTTTTTTGTATTTTGCCCCGGTAGTTTTCTTCTGCACCGGTCAGCTTTTCTCAGGTGGAAATGTTCTCTGCATCAGCCTGCATGCCACTGTACTTGTGATCAGTGCCACCAGAAATCCTGCCAGAACATCCCCCGGATAGTGTACGCCCAGATAGAGTCTGGAAAAAGCAATCATTCCGGCCAAAATAACAGTCAAAATTCCCCATTTCCCGGGCAGCATCCGCAGACAGACCAGTGCAACGGCAAAGGAAGCGCAGGTATGGCCGGATGGAAATGAATAGTCTTTCGGTCTGGTGATCAGCGGAATGATCTGTGTATAAGTATCAAAAGGTCTTGGACGGGCTACTGCATTTTTTATCAGCAGATTTGTGATCAGAAACCCTGACAGCAGCGAGAGTGCCGCTGTCACTCCTGTTTTGCGTGTTTTCCCAAAACAGATCAGAAGCACACATAATACGATCCAGAACCATCCTCCGTTTCCGAGGAAGGTGACTGCTCTCCAGAACGGAGTCAGGGCATCCACCCTTAAATGTTCCTGGATCCACAGTAAAATATTCATATCTAATTGCTGTAATGTCGCCATAAACTTCTCCCATTATATTTTTTATCAGTCACAGTATGTATTCCTCTCAAAATACATACGAATTATATCAGTCCGACTTCTTTTGTGCAAGATATTATAAGCAAAGATGATTTGTTTAAGGACTCAAAAGTCAAAATAACGTAGAAATCAGTCAAAATACCGATAGCGTTTTTCTGCCGGAAGGATTATGCTGAAAGCAGACTAATAAAACTGCCTGATCGGGCAAATACTTATTACGGGGGTAAATATGATAAACACATTATCGGCCGGTAAGGATAATTTTTACCGGCAGATGCTTAAACTGACGATTCCGATCATTATCCAGAATCTGCTCAGTGCAGCGGTTAACTCCGCAGATGTAATTATGCTTAATTATGTGGGACAGTCTGCGATTTCTGCGGTGTCTCTGGCTGCCAATTACTCCAATATCCTGTTTATGGTATATTATGGACTTGGTACAGGCGCATCTCTTCTGTGTGCGCAGTATTTCGGAAAAAATAATATGCAGGCTATTCATGCGATCGAGGGAATTGCCCTCCGCTTTTCCATCATAATTTCGGGAATCGTAGCACTGATCGCATTTACTGCTCCTCAGCTTATGATGAAGATTTTTACTTCTGATCAGGAACTGATCTCTATCGGTTCTTCTTATCTTAGGATTATGGGAATTACATATCTCTGCTGGGGAATTACAGAGATTTATCTGGCGATTTTGCGCAGTATCGGACGTGTAACGATCAGTATGGTATTGAATATGCTGGCTTTTATATTGAATATTATCCTGAATGCCACTTTTATCTTTGGGCTTTTCGGCGCACCGAAGCTGGGGGCTACAGGTGTTGCCATTGCAACTGCTGCTTCCAGACTGATCGAACTGGCAGCATGCGTGATCGTTTCTTTCCTGAGCAAAGATGTTAAATTGAACCTGACCTTTATGTTTATCCGCAGTAAGGTGCTGTTTGGCGACTTTGTCCGGCTGTCACTTCCCGCTCTTGGAAATGACGTTTCCTGGAGTGTTGCTTTCTCCATGTACTCTGTGATCCTGGGACATCTCGGAACAGATGCCGTTGCAGCCAACTCTCTGGTTACGGTTGTCCGCAATATCGGTTCTGTGTTCTGCTTTGCAATTGCCAGTGCGGGAACGATTCTTCTTGGAAATGTAATGGGAAAAGGGGATCTGGAGAAATCGAAGGTGTATGCCTCCAGAATGCTGAAGATGACCATTATAGCCGGTGCCATTGGCGGTGTGATCGTATTTGCCATCACTCCTCTGGTTCTGAGATTTGCATCCTTAAGTGACGGCGCAATGCATTATCTGAAGTACATGCTGCTTATCAATACCTATTATATTATGGGTTCTGCTGTAAACACAGCCCTGATCGCCGGGGTATTCCGCGCAGGCGGTGATACGAAGTTCGGGCTGATCTGCGATGCCATTGATATGTGGGTATATGCGGTACCTCTGGGATTTTTTGCGGCCTTTGTCCTGAAGCTTCCGGTATTGTGGGTCTACTTCCTGCTATGTACAGATGAGTTTGTGAAATGGCCATGGGTATTCCATCATTACCGCCAGGGGAAATGGGCGCAGAATATTACAAGGGAGAATCTGTTTGAGCAGAAAGCTTCCTGAGATATCATTTTAACCGAATCAAGTAAGTCCCCTGCGGAGGATTCCCACTTATTATCCCAAACAAACAATAGTACGTAAAAACAGCAGGTCTGCTCATTTTCTGAACATTCCTGCTGTTTTTATGTCTGCAGATTTTCTTTCCGGATCCCTGCAGACATCCATTTTCGGTTTATAAAAAATGCTTACAGATTATAATGTATTCAGGTCGATTCTGTAATCGTCAGAGCCCTGTCCGTCTACTGTGTAGTAAGCGGCTTTCTGCTCAACATTTACATAAACGCTGATTTCTTTTCCTTCGATGCCTTTGTCTTTGATGTCTTTTTTGATTGCTTCCTCGATGGAGCTCATTGTAACTGCAAAACCAGGTAATTCGATAGTTGTTTCTGCGAATTTTTTGATGTCGATATTTTTAGCCACTTCTTTCACTGCCTTCTTTACAGTTTCTTTTGCTTCTTCTACAACCGGAGCCTTCGCAATATCGGCTGCAGCGTCTTTTGCTTCTTCAATTACTGCTGAAGCCTTTACAGTTGTTTTCTCAACTGTCTCTTTGACTGCTTCTGTAGCCTTTGTTGTTGCTTCTTTAATAGTTTCCTTTGCTCTTGAAGTTGTTCTTTTTCTCATAATAATCTCCTATTCCAACTGATTGGTCTAACAGTTTCCTGTGTAACCGTATCACAAATTCCAGATAATGTCAAATTTTTATCAAATTTTGTCCTACTCAACATTTTTTAAGGCTTCATCCATAGGAATATTCTTCACTCTCCGAAATTCCAGCAAGGCCACGATTCCGTATGTAATGATTCCTGCTGCAAACATCTGCACATAGATCATCGGGTCGATCCAGAGCGTAATCCAGCCGGAAATGCTTGACAGCATCATCTCCCTGAACAGAACCTTCATAACCGCTGTTTCTATTGGAAGACTGACAAGCAGACAGAACACTACTACCATTGAAGTAGACAGAATGTACAGCCTGCTGATCTCGCCATTTGTATAGCCCAGGATTTTTACCATTGAAATAGACTGGGCATTTTTTTCGATAATGATCTTGGAAAGAAGATAGATCAGTACCATATAGATTACAATAGCAAATCCATTTACCATTCCCATCATACTTCCCATAGACACATCCAACTGTCTGGAAATCTTGGTCAGTGCATCCAGGTCCACCACTGACCCAATATATTTGTCTTTGATATCTGTAATCCTGGTATCAGAAAAATAGCCGCTGTAATAATCTTCTCCCAGATTAAAGTTTTCGTTCAGCTGAGTTCTGGTCATAAATACACACAGGCCTGCCGTATAATCATAAATTCCTGTTACCTTAAAAGAATACTGTTCCTTTTCATACTTTTCCTTCAGGGTAATGGTATCTCCGGGATGAATCCCATATTTGTCCGCATAAGCACTGGAAATATAGATTCCTTTATCAAGATCAGCCTTTACATATCTGCTGTCCGGCTCGATTCCATACAAAAGAACCTCCTCGCTCTTATACTTTCCGGGAAGAGTATTTAAAGAATATGCTGAAAACTCTTCTGCATCTTCATTCTTTGTTTCCGCAGACATATAGAATTCCAGTATAGAAAACAGACTGTCAAATTTGTTTCCACTGGCTGCACTTACCGGAACCTGAAGCATATACTGATATTTTGCCAGCATATTATTCTGGATTTCCACCTGATAATGAGATAAGGCCGAAGGAAGAAGTAATCCAAACATCAACAGCAGGTTGGCAAAGATAATCCCGATAAACAGTACCAGGTAATTGCTCATATTCTGAAAGATCACGCGAAGACGAAATCTGGAAAAGATTTTTATAACAGGGCTTAAATAAATTGCTTTTTTCTTCTTTCTGCCTGAAAGATCCCTGCGCAGGAATTTCAGCGGGGAAAGACGCAATTTGTATCGGAGAACTCCATAATTCATCACCAGCATAATGATCACCGGAACTACTGTTGTAAGCAGAAAAGCTTCTGCGCTCCATACGGTCACATAGCTAGGCAGGCTATAGCTGCCATAATACATTCCTGCACATACATTCTTAAACACTGTATATCCCAGAATATTTCCCACCAGTGCTCCTACCAGTGTAACAAGGACAGGCAATGCCATATAATGCCGGATCAATTCTCTCCTGGTATAGCCGGAAGCTCTGAGCGTGCCGATAACCCCTGCTTCCCTGCGAATCGTATTACTGATAGTAATTCCGAATACAAAAGCCATAATGACAATTACAATGTATAGCAATATGATCATCATAGCCTTGTCACTTCCCATATCATCCCCGGTAAAGGTAATGGCCTGATTCAGATATCTGGGTACAAAAGCTTCCAGGGTAACAATTTCCCCTATATTTTCCATCAATTCTTCTGAAACTTCCTTTTCCTCTTTTTCTGTTTTGGGCTGTTTGTCATAGATCCAGGAATAATTGTACTGGAGCTTATCCTGATCCAGAGTATCAAACTCCTCCGGTGTTACTACAGAAACTCCGAATTTCACAGAATCAAACATGGAATCATTATTATTCTGAAAAAGACAGCTGTAATCAGACAGTGCCACAAGCCCTGTAACCTTCCAGGTCTGCTTACCTCTCTGGCTCTTCAAGGTGTCTCCCACCTTCAGTTCATTATTGTCTGCATACATGCGGTCAATGGCAATTTCCCCTGTTGCTTTTGGAAGTTCTCCCTTCATCAGGCATACTCCATTGATTTCTGTCCTGTTTTTGAAAAAGCGCATGGTACTTCCATTATCCAAAGGCTCTTCAATATAGAAATTTTCATACAGCTTTATTCCCAGATTCTGGATTTCTTCTTTCTGGCTTTTATATATCTGTTGATTGGTACGGAAATTTCCGTTTTCTATATTGTATTTTTCAAATCCATCATTATAAGCAACAATCATACTTCCGTCTGCCACCAGAAATCCGGAAACCATTCCTATGGTCAATACCATCAGAATAAAGACCACCAGATATTTTCCCAGTTCCCCCTTCAGTTCTCTGGGCAGACGTTTGCGTAAAGGATTTTTCATAAATAACTCCTTTCCTTTGTCATAGGCAGAAACCCACTGCCTTTAGGCGGTGGGAGGAGCCTTGTAAATTATTATCCAATATGCTACAATAACCGTAGCAGTTTTTAAAGAGAAAACCGTTAGATGTGCTGCTCATCAAAGACACTCTTTTGTGCATTGACAAGATATGAGGTTGCAATACAAAACTCGCGTATTGCGTAAA
>SKEL01003015.1_pt1 | contig 11721 bp, 5 predicted proteins | sample 4826741 | NCBI WGS metagenome assembly SKEL01 (sample SAMN11008810, study PRJNA524170) | human gut metagenome | biome: Human fecal sample; material: Feces; isolation source: fecal sample from pouch patient p33 | host: Homo sapiens | place: Israel: Tel-Aviv | collected 2016-03-22
TGGCTTTTGAGATTATTATGCCTAAGCTTGGTGTTGATATGCAGGAAGGCGAAATCATCGAGTGGAAGAAACAAGAGGGTGATGTGGTTAATGAGGGAGATATCCTTCTTGAAATCATGTCAGATAAAACGAACATGGAACTTGAAGCAGAAGATTCTGGTGTTCTTTTGAAGATTACCCGTCAGGCTGGTGAAACAGTGCCAGTTACTGAGGTTATTGGCTATATTGGGGCAGAAGGTGAAGTTGTGGCTGATAACGCAGCTAGCGCACCTATTGCTGAACCAGCGCCAAAAGTTGAAGAAGTTGCCGCTGTAGCAGAGCCTGTAGTAGCAGCACAAACCCAGTCCCCTGTCGTACACGAAGGTGGCAAAGTACGTGCAACACCCAAGGCTCGTAAGGTGGCGCGTGAGTTGGGTATTGACCTCACTCAAGTTCCAGGAACTGGAGCAAAAGGTCGTGTTCATGCTGATGACGTTGAAAACTTTAAGGGTGCTCAACCTAAGGCAACTCCATTGGCACGTAAGATTGCAGCGGACCTTGGTATTGACTTAGCTAGCGTATCTGGAACAGGTTTTGGTGGTAAGATTACTAAGGAAGACATCCTTGCAATCAGTGCTCCAGCGCAAGTGAAGGAAGCGGCTGCTGCCCCTGTGGTTGAAGCTAAACCTGAAAAAGTCTTGCCAGAAGGCGTGGAAGTTATCCCAATGTCTGCTATGCGTAAGGCAATTTCTAAGGGAATGACGCACTCATACTTGACTGCACCAACCTTTACTCTTAACTATGACGTGGACATGACTAACCTAATGGCTCTTCGTAAGCAAGTCCTAGACCCAATCATGAATAAGACTGGCATGAAGGTAACCTTCACTGATTTGATTGGTTTGGCAGTTGTGCGTACCCTTATGAAAGAGGAACACCGTTACCTCAATGCGTCATTGATTGATGATGCACAAAATATCGAATTACATAAATTTGTTAATCTCGGTATTGCCGTTGGTCTCGATGATGGCTTGATTGTGCCGGTCGTTCATGGTGCAGATAAGATGAGTTTGTCTGAGTTTGTTGTGGCTTCTAAGGATGTCATCAAGAAGGCTCAGGCTGGTAAATTGAAGGCTGCAGAAATGTCAGGTTCAACCTTCTCTATTACTAACTTGGGAATGTTTGGAACTAAGTCATTTAACCCAATCATCAACCAACCAAACTCAGCTATCCTTGGTGTTTCAGCAACTATTCAAACTCCAGTTGTTGTTGATGGAGAAGTTGTCGTACGTCCAATCATGGGTCTATGCTTGACAATTGACCACCGTATTGTAGATGGTATGAATGGTGCCAAATTCATGGTTGATTTGAAACATTTGATTGAAAATCCTATGGAATTGTTGATTTAAGAAAAAATATCTGAAAAATGAAGTTTTAATAGAAAGGAGAGGGCGTTAAAGCGTTTGAGTTGATTTGAACTCGAACGAAATGCTTCGGAATTTAGATAGTTTTACTTGTGTGCAAGCACACTAACGTAAAACTCCTAAAATTCTGTCGCATTTTAGCGTTCTTAGTATCATAAAATATGGCTTTTGAGATTATTATGCCTAAGCTTGGTGTGGACATGCAGGAAGGCGAAATCATCGAGTGGAAAAAACAAGAGGGTGATGTGGTTAATGAGGGAGATATTCTCCTTGAAATCATGTCAGATAAAACGAACATGGAACTTGAAGCAGAAGATTCTGGTGTTCTTTTGAAGATTACCCGTCAGGCTGGTGAAACAGTGCCAGTTACTGAGGTTATTGGTTATATTGGAGCAGAAGGTGAAGTTGTAGCTGATAACACAGCTAGCGTACCTGTTGCAGAAGCAACTGCTCAGTTGGAATCAGCTGGTCTTGAAGTTCCTAAAGCTCCTGCCCAAGCTACTCCAGCAGCCACTGCAGAAAAAGCACCGCTTGCTGACAATGAGTACGATATTATCGTTGTCGGTGGTGGTCCTGCTGGTTACTATTCTGCCATTCGTGGGGCACAACTTGGTGGTAAGGTTGCCATCGTTGAAAAATCTGAATTTGGTGGAACATGTTTGAATAAAGGATGTATTCCAACTAAGACCTATCTTAAAAATGCAGAAATCCTTGATGGACTTAAGATTGCTGCAGGTCGTGGTATCAACCTAGCGTCAACAAACTACACTATCGATATGGATAAGACAGTTGACTTTAAGAACTCTGTCGTTAAGACCCTTACTGGTGGTGTTCAAGGTCTTTTGAAGGCTAACAAGGTCACTATTTTCAACGGTCTTGGTCAAGTTAACCCAGATAAGACAGTTACTATTGGTTCAGAAACAATCAAGGGACGTAACATCATCCTTGCGACTGGATCAAAAGTATCTCGTATCAATATTCCTGGTATTAAGTCACAACTTGTGATGACTTCAGATGATATCCTTGACTTGCGTGAATTGCCTAAATCACTTGCTGTTATGGGCGGTGGTGTCGTTGGTATCGAGCTTGGTCTTGTTTATGCCTCATATGGTGTAGAAGTGACTGTTGTTGAGATGGCTGACCGCATTATTCCTGCTATGGATAAGGAAGTATCTCTTGAACTTCAAAAAATCCTTGCTAAGAAGGGTATGAAGATTATGACATCTGTTGGGGTTTCTGAAATTGTTGAAGCCAACAACCAATTGACCCTTAAACTTAATAATGGTGAAGAGATTGTAGCGGATCGTGCCCTTCTTTCAATCGGTCGTGTCCCACAATTGGATGGTCTTGAAAATCTTAACCTTGAACTCGACCGTGGTCGTATCAAAGTTAATGCTTATCAAGAAACATCAATCCCAGGAATCTACGCACCGGGTGATGTTAACGGTACTAAGATGCTTGCTCACGCTGCTTACCGTATGGGTGAAGTTGCAGCTGAAAATGCTATGCGTGGCAATGTCCGTAAGGCTCACCTTGACTACACACCTGCAGCTGTCTACACACACCCAGAAGTCGCAATGTGTGGTCTTACTGAAGAAGATGCACGTGCTAAATACGGTGACGTTCTCATTGGTAAATCAAGCTTTGCTGGTAACGGACGTGCCATCGCTTCAAATGAAGCTCAAGGTTTTGTTAAAGTCGTTGCAGATGCGAAGTACCATGAAATCCTTGGAGTTCACATTATCGGTCCAGCCGCAGCTGAATTGATTAACGAAGCGTCAACAATTATGGAAAATGAATTGACTGTAGATGAACTCTTGCAATCTATCCACGGTCACCCAACCTTCTCTGAAAACATGTATGAAGCCTTTGCTGACGTACTTGGAGAAGCTATCCATAACCCACCAAAACGTAAATAAAGTTGATAAAATTCTCGGACGGAAGTTCGGGAATTTTTCTTTTGTCACACATTTTCATCTTTAGTGATATAGCATAATTCTTTCCCTGCTTTTCAAAGAGTAATTCAAATATATAGTTAAAAGGTTTTCATGTTGTACGAATAGTAAGTTCATAAGTACTTAAGGTTTTATAATATTTTTATTTTATTTAGAAATTTTTAACAATAAGCTTTCCATTAGAGTTTTTCTATGGTAAAATGGTTGACATATTAAAAATGCAAAAGGAAAGTTAAATGCGAACGAAAGATTTTATCTACTATGCCAGTGCGGCTGTTCTTTTGGCTGTCACAACTCAGGTTGCTCAAGCTGATGAAGTGGCGACCCAAACGCCTTCTGTTACTGAGGGAAATCAGTATCAATCTGTGATAGCGGCTGAAATTTTTGGTGGAGAAGCAGCCTTACCTGTAACTCCTAAATCAACTGTTTCAGCACCCGCAGCTACGAGTGAAGTGGCAAAAGCTAGTGCTCCAGCGGTATCTACGTCTCCTGCTTCACAGAGTTCCGAGGCTGCAACGGCATCAACTTCAGTAACGTCTTCAGTTGTAAGTTCAGAAAGTGCAACAGCTTCTACAAGTGCGACAAATTCTGAAACGTCAAACAGCGCTGTAGCAACACCTGCTAAATTGACGAATTCAACGGATGTTCCTTCGCCAACGCTTAAGGTCCAACCAAAGACTTTTATCGATGTCAGCAGCCATAATGGTGATATCAGTGTAGATGACTATCGTGCTCTTGCACGTCAAGGTGTGGGTGGTGTCGTTGTCAAGTTGACTGAGGACACTTGGTACAACAACCCTAAAGCACCATCACAAGTTCGCAATGCTCAAATTGCTGGTCTTCAAGTATCAACCTATCATTTTTCTCGATACACAACTGAGGAAGAAGCACGTGCAGAGGCTCGTTTCTATATCCAAGCTGCACAAAAACTGAACCTTCCAAAGAGTACTGTTATGGTTAATGACTTCGAAGATTCTAATATGCTTCCAAATATCAACCGTAACACCCAAGCTTGGGTTAACGAAATGCGTAAGCATGGATACAACAACTTGATGTTCTACACAAGTGCCAGCTGGTTGGATGAGAACAATCTAGGCTACCGTGGACCTGTCTCAACCTCTCAATTTGGTATTGAGAATTTCTGGGTTGCCCAGTACCCATCGTCAAGTCTTACAGCAACGAGCGCTAAAAACATGCGCTATAATGCCAAAACTGGTGCATGGCAATTTTCAGCTACAGCTAATCTCTTGCCAGGTAAACATGTCTTTGACCAAAGCGTGGACTACACAGGACGATTTACTGCTAATGCCAGTGTCGAAGCAGATCCAACTCAAGGCGATTTGAGTGGGACTATTTCTATTGTTAATAACAATCCAACTCTTGGTAGCTTTGATGTTGTCATCTCTAATGTCAAAGCACCAAATGGTGTTCAAACAGTCTCTGTTCCAATTTGGTCAGAAATTAATGGCCAAGATGACATTATCTGGTATACGGCTAACCGTCAAAATAATGGAACTTACACAGTAAACGTTAAAGCTTCAGCTCATAAAAACTCAACAGGCCTTTATAATGTTCACCTTTATTATGTTCAAAAAGATGGCCAATTAACTGGTGTTGGTGGAACAACAACTCAAGTTTTTATTGGTAAGAAGCCGGAAATATCAGTATTTGCCAACTTGAGTATATCTAAAAATGAGAACAATGGAACATTTACAATAATTGCCAAAAATCTCAAAGGTTTAGAAGGCTATAAAGAGGTTAAAATTCCATTTTGGTCACATGCGAATGGAATGAGTGACATCAAATGGTATACACCAACCAGACAAGCAGATGGCTCTTACACTGTAACGGTGAAAGCTAGTGATCATGAGAATGCTAATGGTAGATATGAAGCGCAAGTATTTTACATTGATGCTAGAGGTCAAAAACGTTTTGTTCAAAAAGCTTTTTCTGACTATTCTAATGGCCAACCGACGGTTCCAGTATCTGCCAACTTGAGTATATCTAAAAATGAGAACAATGGAACATTTACAATAATTGCCAAAAATCTCAAAGGTTTAGAAGGCTATAAAGAGGTTAAAATTCCATTTTGGTCACATGCGAATGGAATGAGTGACATCAAATGGTATACACCAACCAGACAAGCAGATGGCTCTTACACTGTAACGGTGAAAGCTAGTGATCATGAGAATGCTAATGGCAGATATGAAGCGCAAGTATTTTACATTGATGCTAAAGGTCAAAAACGCTTTGTTCAAAAAGCTTTTGTAGAACGAAATGATCCATCTAAACCTACAGGTGTTATTTCTATTACAAATAATAAAGATTCAGGAACTTTTGATGTAGTCATTAGTGATGTCTATAGTCCTAAAGGTGTCCGAACGGTTCAAGTCCCAGTCTGGTCTGAGGCTGATGGTCAAGACGATATTCGTTGGTATGAAGCGACACGTCAAACAGATGGCACTTACAAGGTTACTATTCAAGTAGCCAACCACAAAAATACAACTGGTCTTTACAATGTTCATCTTTACTATGTCCAAAATGATGGCTCACGAATCGGTGTAGGCGGAACACAAACAAAAGTTACTTTGTCAGATCCTAAAGCCGACCTCGCTATCACTGGTCTCAACAATGCTACTGGTAGCTATGATGTTGTCATTTCAAACTTGGTTGCGCCACGAGGTTTTAAAGAAGTCTTGGTTCCAACCTGGTCTGAAAAGAACGGCCAAGATGATATCATCTGGTACAAGGCAGCTAAGCAAGCTAATGGAGACTATAAGGTAACCGTTCGTTCAAGCAACCATAAGGGTGATAGCGGTCTTTATAATTCTCATGTCTATTTGGTTGACAATGATGGAAAATACATTGGCCTAGGTGGCAAATCAGTATTTCTGAAAAGAGCTTAACCTTGGCTATCTAAAGCCGCGTGAAAGCCAAACTAGAAGCAGAAGGCTATCAAGTTGTGACTACACGCACAAGTGATACCTATGTCGATTTGACAGATCGCTCTCGTGCAGCTAATGCTTCTGAATCAGATATCTTCGTAAGTATTCACATCAATGCCTCAGGAAGTTCAGCAGCACAGGGAATTGAGACTTACTATTACCAACCTTATGCAGAATACCCATCACGCATTAATGCCGCCTACCACGCTAATCCAACTCGTTTGAGCATGAGTGACACCTTGGCCAATGCCATCCAGTCTAGCTTGATTAATGCGACTGGAGCCCAGAATCAAGGTGTGAAACGTCAAACCTTTGCGGTCTTGCGTGAGACAACAGCACCAGCAGTTCTCCTTGAACTAGGTTTCTTGTCAAATCCACAAGAAGCAGCCCGTTTGAATACCTCTGCTTATCAGGAGACTTTAGCTAATGCCATCGTGGCAGGGATTAAGCGTTATTATTCTATTTATAATTAATAGATTGAGAGAATCTTATGGTTCTCTCTTTTTTAATTTTTAAAGAGAGAAAACGCTTGCATAAACGAAAGCTAAATGGTATATTAAAAAACATGAAAACGTTAACAAAAGGAGTTTATATGAAAAGAAATACTCAAGCTAATAACGAAAAAGTCCTTCGTTATAGCCTTCGTAAGTACAAATTAGGTTTGGCTTCTGTAACCATTTGAGCTGTTTTTTTGAGCTTTGCTGCTGTTCAAGGAGTCAAGGCAGATGAAGTAGTGTCAACGCTCGACTCGAGCACACAGGTAGAACCAGCTGATTCGAGTCTTACTACCAGTGGACTAGTAACTGAAACGCCAACAGCTCCTGTAACAGCTGAGAATACCTCTGTTTCCAAGGAAAATGAGCCAGTTTCTCTTCCAGAAGAAAATACTGGCCGTACTGAGATTCCCAAGCTAACTGAAACTAGCGAAAACACGCCAAAAACAGTAAGTACTAGTAATAGTCAAGCTCTTACGAATGCATCTGAGGATCCTATTGCTGAGGGGACTATTCGCTTGCATTTCCAAGAGTTGCCAAGTCCAGACAAGTCATCTCTTGGTCTTTGGACTTGGGATGATGTTGAGACACCATCATCTCAGAAGGGGGCCTGGCCGACAGGGGCAACCTCATTTGCTGAAGCCAAACAGGATGATTATGGTGTCTATTTAGATGTGAAGTTGTCTTCAGCACCTAAAAAACTTAGCTTCTTGATTAATAATGCTGCTGGAACGAACCTTTCAGGGGATAAAGCAGTCGAAATTCTTAGCCCTCAAATGAATGAGGCCTGGATTGACAAAGATTTCCAAGTTTACAGCTATCAACCTATCCCTCAAGACCACGTTCGTATCAATTATTTCCGTACGGATGGCGACTATAGCAATAAGTCTGTCTGGTATTGGGGTGACGTTAAGGACGCTCCAAGCAATTGGCCTGATGGTGTCAATTTCCAACCGAATGGTAAGTATGGTGCCTACTTAGATATTCCACTAACTCAAGCCGCAAAATCGATAGGATTTTTACTCTTAGATGAGAGCAAAACAGGAGATGATGTGAAAATTCAACCAAATGATTATAAATTTAGTGACTTGAAAAAATCTCGTCAGCTTTTCGTACGAGATACTGATCCGACAGTCTACACCAACCCTTACTTTGTCAAGGATGTGCGTTTGACTGGGGCTCAGCAGCTTAGTCCAAGCAAAATCGAACTTAGCTTTACCAACTTAGACGAGGTCTCATCTGAAGATATTCTCAAAGAACTTAAGGTGATGGATAAGGATGGTAACAGTGTCACTCTTAAACAGCTTGACTTGGATGCTAAACTCAAAAAAGCTACATTAACAGGTGATTTTGCTGCAGAAAATCTGCTTTATAAGGTCACTTTGGGCAGTGATAGTTTTAAAACGTCTGAGAGCTGGCAATTAAAGGATGCCCTCTACAGTTATGATGGCGAGTTGGGTGCTCGACTAGAAGAAAATGGTACTAAGGCACATGTGACACTTTGGTCACCAAGTGCTGATCAAGTAGACATCATTGTCTATGATAAGAATAATCAAGACAAGGTGCTGGCTGAACACGCTCTAAGCAAAGGCCCTCGAGGTACTTGGCAAGCTGACCTACTTGCGACTGATTTTGGTCTTGAAAACTTAACAGGCTATTTCTATCAATACCGCATTAAACGTGGTGATCAGTCAGTAATTGTTCTTGATCCTTATGCGAAATCTCTGGCAGCTTGGAATAGTGACGATGCTAGCAAGGGACCTGAACACAAGATTGCCAAGGCTGCCTTTGTAGATCCTGCTAATTATGGACCAAAAGACCTTGACTACGCTAAGATTCCTAACTTTAAGTCTCGTGAAGATGCCATCATTTATGAGGCTCATGTCCGTGATTTCACCTCTGACAAGGCTATCTCAGCTGAATTGAAGCACCAGTTTGGTACTTTTGCAGCCTTTGCGGAGCGTTTGGATTATCTTAAAGACCTTGGGGTTACCCATATCCAGCTTTTGCCAGTATTGAGCTACTATTTTGTTAATGAATTGCAAAATGGCAAGCGTTTGGATGCTTATGCATCAAGCGATAGTAACTACAACTGGGGCTATGATCCACAAAACTATTTCTCTTTGACGGGGATGTATTCTGAAAACCCTAGTGATCCGGCTAAACGTATCGAAGAATTCAAGAATTTAGTTGCAGCTATCCATGCTCATGGTATGGGTGTTATCTTGGATGTGGTTTACAATCATACAGCCAAGACAGCTATTTTTGAAGACCTTGAGCCAAATTATTATCACTTTATGGATGCTGATGGCACTCCTCGTTCGAGTTTTGGAGGCGGTCGTCTAGGTACGACTCACTATATGAGCCGTCGTGTCTTGGTGGATTCCATTGCTTATTTGACTAAGGAATATAAAGTAGATGGTTTCCGTTTTGATATGATGGGTGACCATGATGCTGAAAGTATCGAGCAAGCTTACAATACTGCACGTGCCCTTAATCCAAATCTTATTATGCTTGGTGAGGGTTGGGTGACTTATGCTGGCGATGAAAATAGCCCTGTTCAGCCTGCCGATCAGTCTTGGATGAAAGACACAGATACCGTAGCTGTATTTTCAGATGATATTCGAAATACCCTCAAATCAGGTTATCCAAACGAGGGAACACCGGCCTTCATCACAGGTGGAAAACGTGATATTAATAAGGTTTTTGATAATATCAAGGCACAGCCAACTAACTTTGAGGCTGATTCACCAGGAGATGTTATTCAGTATATTGCTGCTCATGATAATTTGACCCTTTTTGATATCATCGCCCAATCAATCAAGAAGGATCCAAGCAAGCCTGAGAATAATGCTGAAATTCATCGTCGCTTGCGTCTAGGGAACCTCATGATCTTGACTGCTCAGGGAACACCATTTATTCACTCTGGTCAGGAATACGGTCGCACCAAACAGTTCCGTGATCCTGCCTACCGTTATCCTGTATCTGAGGACAAGGTGCCGAATAAGTCACACCTCTTAGTTGATGAAAAGGGTAATCCATTTGACTATCCTTACTTCATCCATGATTCTTATGATTCAAGTGATGCGGTTAACCATTTTGACTGGACTAAGGCGACTAATAGTCAGGCCTTCCCAGAAAATGCGAAAACGCGTGCCTTTACCAAAGGATTAATTGCCTTACGTAAGTCTACAGATGCCTTCAATTTCAAATCTAAAGCAGATGTGGATGCTCGTGTGACGCTATTGACAGTTCCTGGTCAGGATAATGTCGCTCAAGAGGACTTGGTATTAGGATACCAAACAATTGCTTCCAATGGAGACCGTTACCTTGTCTATGTCAATGCTGATAGCAAGGCTCGTCAGTTTGATTTGAGCAAGCTTACAAATGGTCTATCCTATATGGTTTTAGCAGATGGCAATCAAGTTAATCTATCTGGAATTAGTGAGCTAGCAGGTGTTGCAATCAACAATCACATCTTGACCTTGGACCCACTAACAGCGACGATTATTCGTTTAACCAATGATCAGACACCAACTGAGGAAGTAGCTAAGCCTTCTGAGAAGACTGTGTCATTTGGTGGCAAAGAGACTGAGGTAACTAAAACAAGAGTCAAGACCTCAAGTCAAGAGGACCTTGTCGGAGATGCTGAGCTTGTTGCTCATGGCAATAATCAGGCTGAGACTGAAGCTAGTCGTCAAACTGGTAAGCAACTGCCATCTACTGGTGAAAAGACAAATCGTGGACTCTTTGCAACAGGTCTCTTAAGCATTCTTAGCCTAGGATTCCTTCGAAAACGTCGAACAAAATAATTAGTAACAACAGGTTATTTCCTGTTGTTTTTCTTTTATTTAGAATCATTCTTATCTGCTCTTTAGAATAGTTCTTAAATAGCCTAAAACCGTTGACAGTGCTGGTTGCTTCTGTTAGTTTAGAATATGTTCTCTTACATATGAGAGACCATTATCGACTTATCATCGTTCGTTTTTCATATCGAAATAACAAACGATTCACATATATAACGACAAATGTCGAACACTATCTTGAAAATAGGAGACATTCATGAAAAAACTTAACAAACTTGGTGTTGTTCTTTTAGCATCAGGGCTTTTATTGACGGCTTGTGCCAAATCTGGTAATTCAAGTAATTCTAGCTCAACTAGCTCAAAACTCACAGCCAGTGAGCAAAAACAATTGAAGCAGGCTACAAGTGATTACAAGACTTTCGTTGAAGGCGAAATCGATCAGCTTTTGAAAGATACTGAAGGATTCAGTGAAACCCTCAAGTCAGGAAATCTTGAAGAAGCTAAGAAACAATACCCATTGGTTCGTATGGCTTACGAACGTTCAGAACCAATTGCCGAAAGCTTTGGTGAGTCTGACGTGAAAATCGACTACCGTTTGGTTGATTACATGGACGAAAATAAATCAGAAGATGGCTGGTCAGGTTTCCACCGAATTGAACGTATCATGTGGCAAGACAACACGACCGATGGAACAGCTGCCTATGCAGATCAATTGGTCAACGATATCAAGGAACTCAAGGCTAAAATTGCAACTGTTAAAGTCACTCCAGATATCATGTTGACTGGAGCTGTAGACCTTCTTAACGAAGTGGCTACTCAAAAGATTACAGGTGAAGAAGAGGTCTTTTCACACACCGATCTTTACGACTTCCGTGCCAATATTGAAGGGGCAGAAAAAATCTTTGAACTCTTCAAGCCGTTGATCCAAAAGAAAGATGCTAAGCTTGTTAAGACTTTGGAAACAGAATTCAAGAATGTCAATGGTCTTTTAGACAAACACATGACTGATGAGAAAAACTATAAGTCTTATACAGATTTGAGTGAGGCAGATACTAAGGAATTGGCCGAAGCTGTAACTAAACTTGGTGAACCATTATCACAAATGGGTGTTATCCTAG
>SKEL01003021.1_pt1 | contig 11711 bp, 8 predicted proteins | sample 4826741 | NCBI WGS metagenome assembly SKEL01 (sample SAMN11008810, study PRJNA524170) | human gut metagenome | biome: Human fecal sample; material: Feces; isolation source: fecal sample from pouch patient p33 | host: Homo sapiens | place: Israel: Tel-Aviv | collected 2016-03-22
ATAGTTTCAAGTATAATGCCTGTATTTTTCATCACATTGTTATTAAAAAAATTATGAGTACAAAATTCAACGTAAAAACATTCCAAGGCATGATTTTAGCCTTGCAAGAATATTGGGCAAATCAAGGTTGTACCGTTGTTCAACCTTTTGATATGGAAGTGGGTGCAGGTACTTCTCACCCAATGACCGCATTACGTGCATTAGGCCCAGAGCCGATGGCATTTGCTTATGTGCAACCTTCACGTCGTCCGACCGATGGTCGTTATGGCGAAAACCCAAACCGTTTACAACATTACTATCAATTCCAAGTGGTGATTAAACCGTCCCCAGATAATATTCAAGAACTCTATTTAGGTTCCCTTGAAATGCTCGGTTTTGATCCAACACAAAACGACATCCGTTTCGTGGAAGATAACTGGGAAAACCCAACCTTAGGTGCGTGGGGCTTAGGTTGGGAAGTATGGTTAAACGGTATGGAAGTGACCCAATTTACCTATTTCCAACAAGTGGGTGGCTTAGAATGTAAACCGGTAACAGGTGAAGTCACCTACGGTTTAGAGCGTTTAGCCATGTACATTCAAGGAGTAGATTCTGTGTATGACTTAGTTTGGTCAGATGGGCCACTTGGCAAAACTACTTACGGCGATGTGTTCCATCAAAACGAAGTGGAGCAATCAACTTACAACTTTGAATACGCGGATACCGATTTCTTATTCTACTGTTTCGATCAATACGAAAAAGAAGCGAAAAGCTTATTAGAATTAGAACGTCCATTACCATTACCTGCTTACGAGCGCATTTTAAAAGCGGCACACAGCTTTAACTTGTTAGATGCGCGTAAGGCGATTTCGGTCACAGAGCGTCAACGCTATATTTTACGCATTCGTGCATTAACCAAAGGCGTGGCGGAAGCATACTATGCAAGCCGTGAAGCCTTAGGTTTCCCAGGCTGTAAAAAATAGGCAAAAAACAACCGCACTTTAAGCATCAACCCAATGATATAAGGAGAAAATGATGAAAGATTTTCAATACCCAGACGATATCTACACGGAAGCAGAAACAGATCCGAATACGCTCGCAAATTTAGGTCCATTGGCAAGATTAGCGGGTGTTTGGGAAGGGAAGCGTGGTGTGGATATCAACCCGAAAGCCGAAGGGCCAGAAAAAGATCCTTATATCGAACATTATGAAGCGCATCCAACCGATGCCCAAACGAATGGACCACAACTGTACTATGGATTGCGTTATCACGCCCATATTGTACAACCGGGCGAAGTCGAAACCTTCCACGACCAAGTGGGTTATTGGTTATGGGAACCTGAAACAGGCAATATTTTATTAACAGGTAGCATTCCACGTGGCCAAACGTTTATTGCGGTAGGTAATGCGGCAGCTGATGCGAAAGAATTCACCGTAAAAGCAGTACGCGGTTCACTAACAAACGGCATCATTTCGAATCCGTTCTTAGAGCGTTCATTTACCACGGAAAGTTTTGAGATGACGGTGAAATTCCATGATGATGGCACTTGGTCATACGATCAAACCACAACCATGATTATCCCAAGTTATGATGCACCGTTTGAACATCGCGATCGTAACCGTTTAAGCAAAATTGGCGAACCGAAATTGAACCCAACTGCGGCAGCAGAAAAAGAGGATGAATAATGAAACCGATTCTTTATTATGCGGCAGATTGCCCGGATACAGCGCCATTTGTGGCAGAGTTAAAACGCTTGGGTGTGGATTATGAAGAAGTGGAAGTATTATCTTCCATTCCAAATTTGAAACAATGGTTGCGTTTGCGTGATCGTCACGCCGCATTTGATGATGCAAAAGCGCAAGGTTATGCAGGCTTTCCAGCATTATTGTTAGAGGGCGATCGTGTTATTTTAGATGAATCTAAATTAAAAAAAATCTTTATTTGATATTAAAATAATACCTAAGTATAAGCGGTCTATACCATTTACTTTTATTTGAACCAATTTTATGCAAAAAACAACTTTCAAACCTAAGTTCATTGCTGCGTTTGTGGCGTTGAACCTAAGCCCAATGGTCTTCGCCGGACAAGTTTATTCCGGCGTGGATTATCAATATTTCCGTGATTTTGCTGAGAATAAAGGCAAATTTACTCCCGGTGCGCAAAATATTGCGGTAGTGAATAAAAAAGGCGAATCTATCGGCACTATGATGCAAAATGCGCCGATGATGGATTTTTCGGTGGTCAGTCGTAATGGTGTGGCGGCGCTTGTAGGCGATCAATATATCGTCAGTGTGGCGCATAACGTGGGCTATCGAAATGTTGATTTTGGCATGGAAGGCAATAACCCCGATCAGCACCGATTCGGTTATAATATCGTTAAACGAAATAATTATAAAAACGACCGCACTCACCCTTACATGACCGACTACCATAACCCTCGATTAGCCAAATTCGTCACAGAAGCTGCACCAATAGAAATGGTGTCAAATATGCAGGGTAGCACCTATGGAGATTTAGAAAAGTATCCAATGCGGGTGCGAATTGGTAGCGGCTGGCAATTTTTGCGTGATGATAATGACAATGGCAATCATATTGCCATGGCGTATAACTACCTCACCGCAGGCAATACCTTTATGCAAGGTTGGGCGAACAATGGTGAGGTCAGTTTAAGTGGTGATGTGCGTCATCCAAATCAATATGGCCCGTTACCGATTTCAGGTTCTAGCGGTGACAGTGGTTCACCGATGTTTATTTATGATAAAACGGCAGGAAAATGGCTGATAAACGGCGTATTGCGTAGTGGACACCCTTATCAAGGAAAAGAAAATACCTATCAAATTGCACGTAAGAATTATTTAGATGAGATCATTGCCGGTGATTTGATGACGGTTTTTGACTTTACATCAGCTTCTTATGACTGGACAGCAGACGGCAACGGCAGCGGTAAATTAACCAAAGGTAGCAGAGTTGTCACAAACACACCGCTTGCCAATTACAGCCTGCCTTCTTCCGGCAGAGATGAATTTTTTGGATATGGTGGCCCAAACCCTTATATGCCGGCACTTCATCACGGTAAGAATATTTACTTTGGGAATATGGAAAACGGCACGATAACCCTGAAAAATAATATCGATCAGGGTGCTGGTGGGCTGACCTTTGAAGGCGATTTTGTGGTACAGCCTAGCACCGATGAAACTTGGAAAGGCGCAGGTGTTTCAGTAAGTGAAGGCAGTACGGTGAGGTGGAAAGTCAAAAATCCGGCAGGCGATCGTTTGTCTAAAATTGGGCAAGGCACGTTATTGGTCAACGGTAAAGGCGAAAACCTTGGTGACATCAGCGTGGGAGACGGCGTTGTCGTTTTAAATCAACAAGCGGACGAGCAAGGCAAAAAACAAGCCTTTAATCAATTAGGTATTGTGAGCGGTCGTCCAACGGTGAAATTGGAAAGTGCCGACCAAGTTAATCCAAACAATATTTATTTCGGCTTCCGTGGCGGTCGTTTAGATCTTAACGGACATTCACTTACCTTTAATCGCATTCAAAATACCGATGAAGGCGCACAAATTGTCAACCATAACAAAGACACGGCAGCAACCGTCACGCTTCTTGGCAATGCACAAATTGATAATGAAAGCAAAATTAACCAATCCAAAGCGGCGGCATTTAACGGTTGGTTTGGTGAAACCAATACCGGGCTTCATAATGGTCGATTAGATGTGGTTTATCGACCTACGCACGCAGACAGCGTTTTTCTATTGTCAGGCGGAACCAACTTAAACGGCAATATTACGCAAGAAAACGGTACTTTGGTCTTTAGTGGTCGCCCAACGCCTCATGCCTATAACCACCAAAACCGACCGGCATTAATTGGCCGTCCGCAAGGGGAAGTAGTGATTGACGATGACTGGCTAAGTCGTACCTTTAAAGCGGAAAAATTCATCATTAAGGGCGGAAGTGCGGTCGTTTCTAGAAACGTTTCTGTGATAAACGGCGATTGGCAATTAAGCAATAACGCTAATGCCACATTAGGTGTTACCGATAAACAGGCGAATTTCATTTGTGCCCGTTCTGACTGGACGGGGTTAACCAAATGCGCTAACCAAACCTTATCTGATAAAGTCTTTGCGAGCATTGAACGCAGCAAAATCAATGGTAATTTTACCCTGAATGACAATGCCAAATTATCAGTGCTGGGACTTGCTGATGTTACGGGCAATGTGGCATTACAAGGGCAAAGCCAATATCGCTTAGCGCATAACGCCACTCAAACTGGCACACTTGTGCTGAATAACCAAACTGTGGCAACGGTTGAAAATGCTACGTTGGCGGGCGATGCGACGCTTTCTGATCAGGCAAAATTAAATTTCGTTAACGCCCGTTTTGATCATCAAATTCAAGGAAGTAAAGATACCTTGGTTTCCTTGTCAGACAATGCAAACTGGACGTTACCAAGCAGTACAACAATTGGCAATTTAACCCTTAATAACAGCCAAATTACGCTTAATCCGGATTTTGCGACTCAAACGAATAATCAAACATTTAATCAACTCACCGTGCTAGGCGATTTAAGCGGAAACGGCACCTTTAATTACCGCACTTATTTGCAGGAAAACAAAGGCGATCATGTGGCAGTGCATGGTTTGGCAACAGGGAATTTTGTATTAAATGTACGCAATACCGGTGCTGAACCACAAACCTTGCAACAACTCAGCCTACTGACCCTTAAAAACACCGCTCAGACTGACAACGTCAATGTTGCTTTGGCGAATGGTACAGTGGATGTGGGAACCTATCGCTATGAGTTGAAAAATGACAATCATGATTACCGCTTATACAACCCAAGAAAAGAACAAGAGCTTGTTGATCAAGCTCGTTTAGCAGAGGAAAAACGTAAAGCCGACGAAGCCGCACGTCTCGCTGAAGAAAAACGCAAAGCCGAAGAAGCTCAAATTGCAGAAGCTAAGGCAAAAGCTGAAGAATTACGTTTAGCAGAAGAGCAGCAAAAAGAAGAATTGCGTCTAGCCGAAGAAAAACGTAAAGCGGAAGAAGCTGCTCGTTTAGCGGAAGAAAAACGTAAAGCTGATGAAGCCGCTCGATTAGCAGAAGAAAAACGCAAGGCAGAAGAACAGGCTCGTTTAGATGCACAGCGTAAAGCGTTGGAACAAGAAAGTGCGGTCAAAAAACAAAAAGAATTGATTAGCCGTTATGCTAATAGCGCGTTATCCGAATTATCGGCGAGCGTGAATAGTGCGTTATTGGCACAAGATGAATTAAACAAACATTTAGTGTCAGAGAACAACACCAATGTTTGGGCAAATACGTTATATTCTTCCCGCCATTATGATGCTGATGAGTTCCGTGCGTATCAACAAAAAGCACGTTTGACACAAGTTGGTGTGCAACATATTGATACGAATCACCGCTTAGGCTTGTTGTTCTCTCATTCTCGAGTAAGCAATGCTTTTGATGACAACATTAGTAGCAAAGGCCGCTTAAATATGCTGTCTGCTTTTGCTAAATATGATTTTGAAAATGGCTTAAACCTCTCTGCCGATGCAGGATATGGTTTAAGTGCGGGTGAAATTCGTGGTGAATCTCAAAATGCCAAAATAAAACGTCGCATCGCAACAATTGGCATGGGCTTGGGTTATCAACTGAATTTAGATAAACTGGCCATCCGACCACATGTTGGCATTCATCGTTATTATATTTCTGCCGATAGTTACACTTATGCCGGGGTTAATGTGCATTCTCCGAAAATGAGCTTTAATGCTTATCATGCCGGTGTAACTGTGGATTATGCCTTTATGCCGTGGGAAGGCGTTACTATCCGACCGGCATTGACGTTGAATTACGTCGATGCATCCGATTCCCAGGTGGCAGTGCAAGTTAATCAATCACAGTTAACACAACGTTTTGATCGTTACTGGCAACAGGAAATTGGGGTCACTACGGATTTTGCTAGTTGGCAGATTGCGACTTATGCAGGAAAAAGTCGTGGTAAACAACTAGATAAACAATATCATATTGGTTTGAAAGTGGGCTATCGTTGGTAACACGTTATAAATGAGGTAAATATAGGTATTCATTTCATTAAATATGAATATTTTGAACTTATTTTTTGTGATAGTGTAGGAAACTACAAGCATCCATTCTGGTCTGAGGTATACAGGGTAGTCAGTTGAAAAAGGAGAAAAGTTAAATGAAGAAAGTATCCCAAACTTTAACCGCACTTTTACTCAGCTCAGTCGTTGTAAGCAGTGTATTCGCAACAGAAAATCGATCAAGCACACAGAATGAAGATTACGAGCTTGAGAAAGTCTTAATTTTCAGCCGCCATGGATTGCGTTCACCAGTGGAAAAAGATCCGCAAGAAATGGCGAAATATTCCCCGTATGCGTGGGCAAAATGGAATGTGCCATCAGGCTATCTCACTGCAAAAGGGACGGTGCTAGAAACCTATTTCGGACAGTATTTAGGTCAATGGCTTGCGGATAAAAGGTTATTAACGACAGAACGTTGTGCATCGGGTGAAGGTATTTTTGCTTATGCGAATGCAGTACAACGCACAGTTGCAACGGGGCAAGCGATTGTGGTAGGTGCTTTTGCTGGATGTAATGTGCAATTACAACATCGTGGTGAAATTGGTTCAGAAAAAGATCCAATTTTTACGACAAAAGTCCACAACCCAAGTAAAGCCTTAATCGAATCAGCAAAAAATAATGTAGATTTAACCGCTTTACAGAAAAAATTAGCGCCAAATTATGCACTGTTAAGTGAAATCATTGATTACAAAAACTCACCAAATTGCTTACAAAAAGACGAATGTGATTTAGGTGGAAAAGTCGGTGAATACAGTATTAAAGACGGCAAATCGGTTAAAATTACCGGTGCTATTAGCACAGGGAAGAAAATTGTCAGCGCATTATTGCTCGCCCATTATGTGGGCAAACCTGATGCAGAAATTGCCAACGGTCGTGTGGATAGCCAAGAAAAATGGCGTGCAATTAACGAAATTAAAAACGAATATTACCGCACTTTATTTAAAAACAACGAAGCGTTGGCACAAAATGTCTCGTATCCGTTGTTAGCATTTATTCAGCAAAAGCTAAATAGTGAAAACAAAATTAACTTATTGGTTGGACACGATTCTAATATCGTCGCTCTGCTTGCGGCACTAGGCGTTGAGCCTTATGAGTTGGATGACTCATTGGAAAATATTCCAATTGGCGGTAAGTTGCTATTTGAAGTATGGAAGCATAAACCGAGCGGTAAGCTCAAATTTAAATTGGATTATGTTTATCAAACCACCGACCAGCTGATTAACATTACGCCACTAAGTTTAGCGACACCACCAAACCAAACAGCATTAACCCTTAAAGGCTGTGAAAAAGATGAACATGGTTTTTGTGATTATGAGCGGTTTCAACAAGTGTTGAGTGAGAGTATTGAGAACGGTAAGAAATAGCGTTCATGCAACCCTATGAAAAATACTTAAAAGAGAATTCACAGAAATTGCGAGTGGATCAAACGGATGCGGAAAGAAAGTTATGGCAACGCATCAATCGAGATCAATTATTAGGTTTTCGATTTAATCGACAAAAGCCACTTTTAAGTTATATCGTTGATTTTTATTGTGCGAAAGCAAGGTTGATTATCGAATTGGACGGTAGTCAGCACTATGAACCTGATTATCAGGAAAAAGACGCATTCAGAGATGCAGAATTAAATTCACTTGGTTTTACGGTGATGCGATTTAGCAATGATGAAGTCAGGTGTGAAATTGAAGCGGTAGTCGAGCAAATTTATTTATTTTTAGAGAATGTAAGGGCTGATTGAGTATGAGGTCGGATTAATTTTTGCCAAATCTCCCCTAACCCCTCTTTGCTAAAGAGGGGAATTCTTGAGTAAATTGATAGTAACTGGCTCAATTACATTTTAATTTCAATAGAGATTAAATTATTTGCTTTCAAAAAACGTTAAAGTAGAACATAAATATTTAACTCTTCAAATCTCCCCTAACCCCTCTTTAGCAAAGAGGGGTTAGGGGAGATTTGGCAGAAGTGATAACGAAGAAAATAATCAAATAGGACATGAATTTCTTAATTTACACACTCTATAAGAGATAACGGAAAATATAATGAAGCAACATACTTATCAAACTACGGTAGAGTGGGTTGGAAATTTAGGAGCTGGTACTTCATCTTATATCGCATACGAACGGGATTTTATTGCTTCGGCATTGAATAAACCTAATATTTTAGGTTCTGCTGATCCTGCTTTTCGTGGCGATAAAACTCGTTGGAATCCTGAAGATATGTTACTGGCATCTATTTCTGCCTGTCATAAATTATGGTATTTACATTTTTGTGCAGTTAATAACATTATTGTGCAAGAATACCGTGATGAAGCAATAGCGATTATGGATGAAGGCAGTTCTGAGCATGCAGGACACTTTATTTCGGCAACATTAAAACCTCGTGTGATAATTTCAAGCGAGTCGGATGCAGTTAAGGCATTGGCATTACATGAAAATGCGCATCAGGCATGTTTTATCGCAAATTCACTTAATTTCCCTGTGAAATGTGAAGCACTGATTGAAAAAGATTAAATTTAAATAAAATGGTGCGCAAGTTGCACCTTACCAGAGAAAACAAAATGACAACCCAAAACTTCCTAGTAGAAATCGGCACGGAAGAGCTGCCACCAAAAGCTCTCAAAACATTAGCAACCTCTTTTGCGGATAACGTTGAGGCGCAATTGAACCAAGCAGGTTTAACCTTCGACAAAATTGAATGGTTTGCGGCACCACGTCGTTTGGCGGTGAAAGTGTTGAACTTAGCCACACAACAGCCAAGCAAAGAAATCGAAAAACGTGGACCAGCAGTGTCTGCAGCTTTTGACGCTGAAGGTAAACCAACTAAAGCGGCAGAAGGCTGGGCGCGTGGTTGTGGTATTACCGTTGAGCAAGCAGAACGCATTGCAACTGATAAAGGCGAATGGCTCGTTCATCGTGCGAAAATTGAAGGGCAACCGACCAAAAACTTGCTTAACGACATTGTGTCAAGTGCGTTGGCGAAATTGCCAATTCCAAAACCGATGCGTTGGGCAGACAAAACCGTACAATTTATCCGCCCGGTTCATACGGTGACCATGTTGTTAGGTGATGAGTTAATCGAAGGCGAAATTTTAGGTGTAGCAAGTGCGCGCACCATTCGCGGTCACCGTTTCTTAGGCGAGAAAGAATTTGAAATTCAACATGCAGATCAATATCCGCAATTATTGCGTGAAAAAGGTTCTGTAGTGGCTGATTTCAACGAGCGTAAAGCAGAAATTTTGGCAAAATCTCAAGCAAAAGCAACCGCACTTGGCGGTGTGGCTGACATTGAAGAAAGCCTGCTTGAAGAAGTAACCTCTTTGGTGGAATATCCAAATGTCTTAGCGGCAAAATTTGAAGAGCGTTTCTTAGCGGTGCCTGCGGAAGCCTTGGTTTACACCATGAAAGGCGACCAAAAGTATTTCCCTATTTATGACAAAGACGGCAAATTATTACCGCACTTTATTTTTGTATCGAACATCAATCCTGAAGATCCAACAGCAATTATCGAAGGGAATGAAAAAGTGGTTCGCCCACGTTTAACTGATGCGGAATTCTTCTTCAAAACTGACTTAAAACAAAAACTGGTTGATCGTTTACCACGCTTAGAAACCGTATTGTTCCAACAACAACTGGGTACATTGAAAGACAAAACCGACCGTATCGAACAACTTGCAGGTGAAATTGCAAAACAAATCGGTGCAGACGAAGCGAAAGCAAAACGTGCCGGTTTACTGTCAAAATGTGACTTAATGACCAACATGGTGTTTGAATTCACTGATACACAAGGCGTAATGGGGATGCACTATGCCCGTCATGACGGTGAAGATGAAGAAGTTGCAGTGGCGTTAAACGAACAGTATATGCCACGCTTTGCCGGTGATGAATTACCAAAATCACTCGTTGCAAGTGCGGTCGCTTTAGCGGATAAATTTGACACTTTGACGGGTATTTTCGGTATCGGACAAGCACCGAAAGGCAGTGCAGACCCGTTTGCATTACGTCGTGCAGCATTAGGGGCATTACGTATTATCGTTGAGAAAAACCTGCCGCTGGATTTGGAAGATTTAGTGAAAAAATCCACCGCACTTTTCGGCGATAAACTCACGAATCAAAACGTGGTTGCCGATGTGGTGGACTTCATGCTGGGTCGTTTCCGTGCATGGTATCAAGATGAAGGCATTGCGGTGGATGTGATTCAAGCCGTATTGGCACGTCGTCCGACTCGTCCTGCTGATTTTGATGCGCGCGTTCGTGCGGTTTCACACTTCCGTACTTTAGATTCAGCGGAAGCCTTAGCGGCAGCAAACAAACGTGTAAGCAATATCTTAGCGAAAGCGGATGCTGCAATTGGCGAGATTAATTTGACCGCTTGCGTAGAGCCAGCAGAAAAAGCCCTTGCTGAAGCGGTACTTGCATTACGCACTGAAGTACAACCGCTTATCGCAAAAGGCGATTACACAGCAGTATTAGATAAATTAGCGAACTTACGCGCGCCAGTAGACAGTTTCTTTGATAACGTAATGGTAAATGCTGAAGATCTAGCATTACGCCAAAACCGCTTAGCGATTTTAAACACGTTACAAAACTTGTTCTTACAAGTGGCGGATATTTCGCTATTGCAATAATGAATCTAAAAAAGGATGGTCAATTTTCCAACGACTATCCTTTTGTATATAGACTTCAAATGATTATTTCTCTATAATCAACCGCACTTTCCCCCCTTAGCTCAGTCGGTTAGAGCAGGCGACTCATAATCGCTTGGTCACTGGTTCAAGTCCGGTAGGGGGGACCATTTATTGAGATCGCATTAAGCGGTCTTTTTTATTGCCTTTTTCTAATGTGTTTTAGGCGTTATATCCTTTCAACAATTCATCCCAATTTTCTTCATTGAATTGAATATTCATTCTGCCGACTTCTTTGACAAAAGAGCGGTGTAATCTTTCTAGGTTGCCTTGTTTCCAAGAATCTCCTGATTTTTGACCGCACTTATCGAAATCAATGAGCCAACATTTTTGTTCAGTTTCGAGTTGTTGCACGAGAATATTATGAGCATTGAGATCCGTATGGCAAATTTGCAAATCATGCAACTGACGAATTAATTTACCGATAGCTTGCCAGATGTCATTCGGTAGTTGTTGAATTTGTAAAAGTACGGTCAGATCTTGGGCATTTTCGATCTTTTCAATCAAGATATCTGCTTGGTAACAAATCCCTAATTTGCCTTTTTTAACACGTGCAGCGATTGGTTCTGGTACAGCTACACCAGCTTGATGGAGTTGATTTAACAGCTGAAATTCCGCCAAGCTGCGAGTTTCACTCAATGATTGAAAACGATAGCGATCTTTGTTGAATTTTCCCCATAAACCGCCTCGATAATAGTGACGAAGGGCAGTATTTACCCCAAACAGATCTTTTGTGTTCAGGAAGTAGGTTGTGCCACGTCCTTTGGCTGAACCGGTAATACGTTGTTGTTTTTCCCAAAAAGCCGATTCAAAAAATGAAGCGGGTTCAGTTGGTTTTTCCGTGAGATTAAAAAGAAAGAATTGATTATCTTGTTGGAATTCAAGCATTTTAGTTGAACCGAATAATAGAAAATGCCCTCATTCTACTTTAAATTAGACGGAAATTAAA
>SKEL01003027.1_pt1 | contig 11703 bp, 8 predicted proteins | sample 4826741 | NCBI WGS metagenome assembly SKEL01 (sample SAMN11008810, study PRJNA524170) | human gut metagenome | biome: Human fecal sample; material: Feces; isolation source: fecal sample from pouch patient p33 | host: Homo sapiens | place: Israel: Tel-Aviv | collected 2016-03-22
TAAATAACAAAGGTTGATAAAAAGACCGCAATAAAGGAGAACAAAAATATGGCATTAGTTAATGAACATTTCCTGAAGTTGGCTAGCAATTACTTGTTTGCCGACATCGCAAAGAAGGTAACCGCGTACAAGATTGCCCACCCGAAACAACGAGTTATCAGTCTGGGCATCGGTGATGTAACCCAGCCCCTCTGTCCTGCTGTCATCAAGGCGATGCACAAGGCAGTGGATGAGATGGCCGTGCAGGCTTCCTTCCGAGGCTACGGTCCGGAGCGAGGCTACGACTTCCTCCGTGAGGCTATCATCAAGAACGACTTCCTGCCTCGCGGCATTCATCTCGATGCCAACGAGGTATTCGTAAACGACGGAGCCAAGAGCGACACAGGAAATATCCAGGAGATTTTGAGATGGGATAACAACATCGGTGTCACCGACCCGATTTATCCTGTATATATCGACTCTAACGTGATGATTGGCAGAGCGGGAGTCTTTGAGAACGGCAAGTGGAGCAACGTAACCTACATGCCATGTGATGAGAGCGACGACTTCATCCCTCAGATTCCAGACCACCGTGTGGATATGATTTATCTCTGCTATCCAAATAACCCAACAGGTACGGTCATCTCGAAGGAAGAACTCAGAAAATGGGTGAACTACGCTATCAAGAACGAGAGCATCATCCTATATGATGCTGCCTACGAGGCATACATCACCGACCCGGAAATTCCTCATTCTATCTACGAGATTCGTGGAGCCAGAAAGGTAGCGATAGAATTCCACAGTTATTCAAAGACTGCCGGTTTCACCGGTGTACGCTGCGGATACACCATCGTACCAAAGGAATTGAAGGCCAAGACTTTGAGCGGTGAGGAAGTGGCACTGAACCCAATCTGGGACCGCCGCCAGTGCACCAAGTTTAATGGTACAAGCTATATCAGCCAGCGTGCTGCCGAAGCCATCTACACCCCTGAGGGTAAGGAGCAGGTGAAGGCAACCATCAATTACTATATGGAGAACGCCCACTTTATGAGAGCGGAACTTCAGAAACTCGGACTGAGAGTATATGGTGGTGCGAATGCTCCATATCTCTGGGTGAAGACTCCTAACGATACACCAAGCTGGAAGTTCTTCGAGGAAATGCTCTATGGCGCAAGCGTAGTCTGCACCCCAGGTGTCGGCTTCGGTCCTTCGGGCGAAGGCTACATCCGTCTTACCGCCTTCGGTGAGCACGAAGACTGCAAGGAGGCTATGGAGAGAATCGCCAAGTGGCTGGGAAAATAAACGTTCCAACAGATTATAAAAACATTGAAAATCAGAAATTTTAAATTATATAAGGTATGAGCAACTTAAGATTTGAAGCTGTTTCAGAGGCTTCCAAAAGAAAGCCTGTTGAGGTAACCGCTCCTAGCGAGCGACCAAGTGAATTCTTCGGAAAGAAGGTATTCAACCGACAGAAGATGTACAAGTATCTCCCTGCAGATGTCTATGAGAAACTGGTAGATGTCATCGACAACGGAGCACGTCTCGACCGTAATATCGCCAACGCCGTAGCCAAAGGCATCAAGCAGTGGGCTGACGAGAATGGCGTAACCCACTACACCCACTGGTTCCAGCCATTGACAGAAGGTACTGCCGAGAAGCACGATGCCTTCATTGAGCACGATGGCAAGGGTGGTATGATCGAGGAATTTTCAGGTAAGTTGCTCGTTCAGCAGGAGCCTGATGCTTCTTCATTCCCTTCTGGCGGTATCCGCTCTACCTTCGAGGCCCGCGGTTATTCAGCATGGGATCCGACATCTCCTGTATTCATCATCGACGATACACTCTGTATCCCTACAGTCTTCATCTCTTATACAGGTGAGGCTCTCGACTATAAGGCTCCATTGCTCCGTGCATTGCATGCTGTAAACGTAGCTGCCACAGAGGTTTGCCACTATTTCAACCCAGATGTCAAGAAGGTTGTTTCCAACCTCGGTTGGGAGCAGGAGTACTTCCTGGTAGATGAGAGCTTGTATGCTGCACGTCCTGACTTGATGTTGACAGGCCGCACCCTGATGGGTCACGATTCGGCAAAGAACCAGCAGATGGACGACCACTACTTCGGCGCCATCCCAGAGCGTGTTCAGGCATTCATGAAAGATTTGGAAATCCAGGCTCTCGAGCTCGGTATTCCTTGCAAGACCCGTCATAACGAGGTGGCACCAAACCAGTTTGAGTTGGCACCTATCTTCGAGGAGACCAACCTTGCCGTTGACCACAACATGCTCCTGATGAGCTTGATGAAGAAGGTGGCTCGCCATCACGGTTTCCGCGTACTTCTCCATGAGAAGCCATTTGCAGGCATCAACGGTTCCGGTAAGCACAATAACTGGAGTCTCGCTACAGATACTGGCATTCTGCTCCATGGTCCTGGCAAGACACCAGAGGACAACCTCCGTTTCGTGGTCTTCATCACAGAGACCTTGATGGGTGTATATAAGCACAACGGTTTGCTCAAGGCTTCTATCATGAGCGCAACCAATGCGCATCGTCTGGGCGCCAACGAGGCACCTCCAGCAATCATCTCTTCATTCCTCGGCAAGCAGTTGACCGACCTTCTCGAGCACATTGAGAAAGCCGACAAGAAGGATCTCTTCACCGTAGCTGGCAAGCAGGGTATGAAGTTGGATATCCCTGAGATTCCTGAATTGATGATTGACAACACCGACCGTAACCGTACATCACCATTCGCTTTCACCGGCAACCGTTTCGAATTCCGTGCCGTAGGTTCTGAGGCTAACTGTGCATCAGCAATGATCGTATTGAACACAGCTGTAGCCGAGGCTTTGACCGACTTCAAGAAGCGTGTGGATGAGTTGATTGCCAAGGGTGAGGATCAGACTTCTGCCATCATTGATATCGTTCGTCAGGATTTGAAGACCTGCAAGCCAATCCGTTTCGACGGTAATGGTTACTCAGATGAGTGGGTAGAGGAAGCTGCCAAGCGTGGTCTTGACTGCGAGAAGAGCTGTCCTAAGATTTTCGAGCGTTATCTCGACCCAGCATCTATCAAGATGTTCGAGGATATGGGTGTCATGAAGAAGAACGAGTTGGAAGCTCGTAACGAGGTGAAATGGGAGACCTACACCAAGAAGATTCAGATTGAGGCTCGTGTGATGGGCGACTTGAGCATGAACCACATCATCCCTGTGGCTACTCACTATCAGAGTCAGTTGGCCAAGAATGTGGAGAACATGATTGACATCTTCGGTGACGAGGAAGGCAAGAAGTTGACTGCCCGCAACATCAAGATCATCAAGAAGATTGCCGAGCGCACTCAGATTATCGAGACCGGTGTTGAGGAGTTGGTAAATGCCCGCAAGGTAGCCAACAAGATTGAGAGCGAGCACGACAAGGCGATTGCTTATCATGACACAGTAGCTCCAAAGATGGAGGAGATCCGTTATCAGATCGACAAGCTGGAGTTGGCTGTAGCCGATGAACTCTGGACCTTGCCTAAGTATCGTGAGCTTCTCTTCATCAGATAACAAGCAATTTTCTGGTTTAATTATAAGGTCAAGTTTTCGATCTATAAAAGAAAACGCAAAAGCTCTTTAAAGAGCTACTCTTCATCAGATATAACAAAGAACGATCAATCTATTTCTTTTATTGGTTGTTTAAGTTTGCGCGGAGCGTGGTTGTGAAATCACGCTCCGCTTTTTTATTTCCTGATTTACATAAACAAAAAACAGACCGACATGAACGCTTGTTCACATCGGCCTGTTTACTCTTTTACTTTTTTACTCTTTTACCTTTAAAAGATTGATTGTCTGTGTTTTTCCCGTGATACCTGTTACCACGGCGATTCCATTGTCACGAATCTCCACCTTCTCATATTTGGCATCAACAATCACTTTTCCTTTCAATGTCATAACGCCCCAATGTCTGGGAATCTCTTCAAAGGCGCAATAAACACCGACAGGTTGCACTATACTGCAGTAGAGGGGTGGCACGATAACTTTACCATCTACCTTCACGCCCCATTTCTTTCCTGCTTGGTACAATTCCACATGTCCTGCCTCTGACTTCTCATGCAAAAGAAGCATCTCGTTTGCTTCCATTTCCTTCTTTTGCAACATCGCCTCTTTATAGTATTTCTTGCCAAGGCGAGGCATCACGACATTCAAATCTTCCTTCTCATTCTTTGGATTATTGCATCCTATATAGGTCTTCTTCAAATTTGAATCCACCAGGTAGTAGTCCTGCTTGCTGTCCATAACAACGATACAATCACCATACAGGACAGCACATAGCCAATACACATGTTCGTAATCATTACGCAGGAAACATACATTCCTGCTCTCTTCATTGCTCATGCGCATCTTCCCTTCATTACCCTCACAATAGTACCATACCTGACAACCGATAGCAGAAGGTCTGAATCTGAATATCATATAATAGCCATAATTCAGAAAATCATATTGTGAAGGACGATAGGGCAGAGAAAATTCTTCTTGGGTTCGAGACATGAAGATGTCGTTATATTCTATAAACTCCCATCCTTTTATGTTGACAACCTCGGGAGCTTCTGCTACGTTAGTACCATCGTCGATGACGGCTTTTGCCAACAGGTCATAATAGCATTTCGCCTTTCTGCGAGGCCGGTAGAACAGGATGTTGCCATCCAGCAGTTTCATGTCATAGTAATCGCCCGGCTCCAGTACTTGTTCTCCGTGTCGGTTCACTACCGTCATCTTTCCATCAGGCAGCTTGATGATGGCAAACTCCCCTTTACTATCCACAAACTCACGATACTGTATCGTTTGGAGCAATTCTTCATGGCTCATCACCATCATCATTTCCGATTCTGGATGAATCTGAATACAGTCTTGCACCTTGCTCATCAGGAAAAACTCTCTATCCTTCGGAGTCTCCTTTTTCTTGCCAACTTTCAGCTTTCCCTCGAACATAGCATTCCAGTTCCATACTTGCGAAGGCAACCCGAACACCCGATACAGTCCCACATTATCTATAATCACGCAGTTCTTCTTTCCCTTAGCTACTCGCAATCCACGTCCCACCATCTGCAGATACTTGGCAAGTGACAATGTTGGTCGAGCCAACTGTACAAACTCCACATCCGGACAGTCAAATCCCTCCGAGAATATATCCACATTCACCAGCACTTGGATAGGAGCTGCCCCATCAGCAAGCCTGTCAGCAGCCCCATCAGCAGGTCGCAAGCAAGTAGCACCAAGGCGGTCCCATCCCGCACAATCTGGCGAGACCTTTGATGGTCCGCCAACCTTAGAGCGTAGCGGTTCCGAGCACCGGAGGGCGGTTACATCCCCTGTCCCCTGAGGGGAAAGGGGCTTGGGAAAAGCGGTGGAGCCTCCCTTAAGGGTAAGGGAGGACGGGTGGGTTTTCGAAAAATATTGAGAAGTATTAGAAGAAGCTTTGAATCTTTCAATAAGTTCTTTTCGTAAAGAACTTGGCGTTTTACTGTCAATAGCAACAGCCGCTATGCCGTGTTCTCTGTAGAACTCGGCAATAGCATTAGCATGACTGATATTGATAGCATACACGATGCCCTTTCTGTCTTTACCAAATTCTTCCAAGCTCCGATAGAGCCTTTCGATGCTCGGCTTTTTATTCAGCAACATATCCATTTCCTTGTTCTGGTAGTCACCATCTGCACCTCGCTTCTGCAAGGAGTCGATGAGCCGTTGCGTCACCCCATCCGATTTGATGCTCACGAAATCGTATGTTGCCAATCTTCCCTTGCTGATAAATTCAGGAACACTCCACGACTGCACCAACACATCAAACAGATCAGTAAAACCCTTACCGTTCAATCGGCAAGGTGTAGCTGTCAGTCCCAGGAACTTAGCCTTCGGGAATCTCTCCCACATCTCCTTGTAAGTCTTGGCAAGCGCATGGTGCGCCTCGTCAATCACTATCATCCCCGGCTCTTCCTCTATCTCGTCATAGTGTCTCATCAGCCACTGGATAGACATCGCCTTGACGGAAGACAACAGAGAAGAGGTAGCTGAGGAATATGAATGGAACTTCCTTACGGTTTCATCAATCTGGGATACCAGCTCCCTTCTATGGGCAACAATCCATACTTTCGCCTTAGAATTAGCTCTCACGAAAGAGCCTATGACTGCTGTAAGCAGATAGGTCTTACCTGTTCCCGTAGGCATCTGTGCCATCACGGAACGGTGAAGGCACAAAGCCTTCTCTATCCGTGATTTCATATCCTCTTGGTAATCAAAAAGTTCTATTTTCTTCATTCTAAAGAAATTATTTCTTCAATAATTAGTCTTCAAAAATCAACACTTAACATTCAATACTTAACATGACTATAGGATGCTTCCCAAATAACTCTTGAAATAATATTTGTCGGGATAATCCGCAATAAGCTGTCTAATACCGTCTTTGATAATCTTATCCACGGCAGCAGACTTTCTCATTACGTGCTCTATTTCTCCCAATAGCCAGTTGAACTCCTTTGACTTTTCCTTGAGCAGAGCCAATCTCTTGATGTCCTTGAAAAGGATCTCGCCCACAAAGGCATGGTCTTGCTTGGGTACATATTTGATATATTTAGGATAAATCTCCCATAGGTTCCAATCCTTATGCACAAACATATCCTTGAGCAGATCAAACCTTTTCTCTTTGATGAGAATCTGGGCTTCCGCATCCTCATAGTCATGCTCCCAATCGGGCATTTTCCACAGTTCATCAAAGAAGGCTGCCCAATCATTTTTGTCTATCACCTCTTTCAGAGCCTCGTAATATTTGATTCGATAGTCACTGACGATAAATCGTTTCTTGCACTCTTCTATCAGCCATTCCTTATCACCAGACAGTTTCAATGCCTTCACCACTTTATCCTCCCATTTCTTGGAGTAGGAGTGAAAGTCATCCTTGTCATCGTCTATCACCTCTACTGCCTTCCTATACTCACCCCATTCTATGAGGCAGTCGATATAATGGTCACGGATATTCTCGTCATCCCGTTTCTCCCACATCAGCTTCTCTGCCTTCTCACGCTTACCATGTGCTGCCCAGTAATCCGCCTTTTGAATGTAATAGCGATAGTGGAAGTATTTCTCTTTCTTGTTTTTCAACCGCTTGCTGATATGAGCCAGATACGCCTTTTCGTCATCACCGCAAAGCAAGGGCATCGCTTCATCCACAAACCACTCTAAGCGCATGAAATAGTTGTCACCAATTTCCTCACATTGCTCTGCTATCTCTCCAAGCATACCCAAACGGGAATCCTCCTCTATCTCATTACTCTTGATCAGCAACTCCCTCACCATGTCTGCCGACTGGGTGACAATGTCCTGCAAAACCTTGTTTTCTTCTGCCCAAACATCATACCTAGCAGGAGTGTAAGCCAGATGGTCGTGCTTGAACTCTCTGCAAGTGATGGTCATCACATATCCAGCAATCAAGGCTGCATCAATCAGATTTCCTTTCTTCTTCATGCTCTTGGCTTTTCTAACCATTGCAGCCAGGTCTTGCTCGATCTTTCTCCAGTCCAATTGGGGGTAACCGAATCGCTTGCCCAGCACACCAGCATGGGCAAAGCAAGCCTCCACCAGCTCCTTATAATTACCACGCTCTGGCTTCCAATATTTTTCCACCAAAGCGGTAGCAAAGTCCTCATGCGTGGTTGCATACTGCCACACAAAGGCTTTCATCTCTTTGCCCGATATTTTCGAGAGTACTTTATCTATCTTGTCTATTTGAGTGTTTGTGTTCATATGTTTTTGCTAATATCCATCTTGATCACGTTCATATTTTCAAATTAAAATTAAATATTGTTATAATTTCGCCGTATCGGTTGACTATTCCAATTAATCTCATTATCTTTGTCAACCAAAAGATTAAAAGATTAATTATGGAACAGAAAGATATATTTTCTAAGCGACTGCGCAACGCACGTCTGATGCGAGGCTTGTCCATGCAACAACTCTGCGTGATGATGAATGATATTGTCACCAAACAATCCGTGTCCAAATACGAACGAGGCGAGAGTATGCCAGACAGTACCATTCTCATCGCATTATGCAAAGCCCTGAACATTTCCCCCGACTATCTGTTTCGTGAAAATCGTTCAGCTCTCAATAATGTTCATTACCGCAAACTGACTCGCCTGAGTGCTAAGGAAGAGAAATCCATCAATCTCATGGTGGAAGATACCATTGAACGCATCAATGAAATAGAAGATATTTGTGGCATCGAAAGACATTTTGAGGCTTCCTCCTTTACTTGCCAAGTTAAGTCTTCAAATGATGTTTTTTGTGCAGCAACTAAGCTACGCACCGATTGGAATATTGGCAATGCCGCCATTACAAACGTCATCAACATATTAGAGACCAATGGTATCATTGTGGTAGAAGTAGAAGCTTCTGACGCTTTCTCTGGTCTCAATGGCACATTGGAAAATGGAACTCCTGTCATTGTCATTAACAAACAGATGAGCACCGAACGTAAACGTTTCACTGCGCTCCATGAATTAGGTCATGCATTGCTTCATTTTCCAGAAGACATGGATGAAAAGGTGGAAGAACAATACTGCAATATATTTGCCAATGATGTGTTGATGCCAAGACAAACTTTCCTTCAGTCTATTGGCGAAAAACGCCACGACATAGCTTTAGTTGAGTTGAAAAACCTTCAATCTGAATTTGGAATATCCGTTGATGCCTTGATGTATAAGGCGAGATATCTTGATGTCATATCAGAAAATCGCTATACAACCTATTGGAAGAAGAAAAATTTCGACCCCAATTTCAAATCACAGGTAGAGAAGAGCAACATTGATGACAAGCACAGCACTAGATTCGAGAACCTTATCTATCGTGCCCTATCAAGTGGCTTGATTACAGAATCCAAGGCTGCCGTCTTACTCAACAAAACGACAGAGGAAGTATTAAATAATTTCGTTCTTGCCTAATGGAAATAGTAATCAGCGATACCAATATATTCATAGACTTATGGAATATTGGACTTTTGAAACGATTCTGTGAGCTTCCTTTGTCTATCCACACCACCGACTTTATTATCGGCGAGCTAAAGACACAAGGTGTTAAAGATGCGATTGCCCAATTACATCAAGAAGGAAAAATCACAATCAAAACTTTCAAAAGCAATGAGTATGCAGAGATTATGTCACTTCAAGACAAGAATCTCTCATTCCAAGACTGCACTGTCTTGTATTACGCATTGAATGGTGATTATAAACTCTTGACTGGCGACCGCAACCTTCGAGTGATAGCAGAACGGCATGGGCTTCAAGTTTCAGGAATAATCTATGTGATGGACGAACTTCTTCACCATGATATACTATCGAAAGAAGAATATATAACCAAGCTTAAAGCCTTGTTGGAGTCCAACCAACGCCTTCCGACCAAGGAGATTATGAAACGAATCGAGAATTCTTTTTGAGAATGCCAAGACAACTGCTCTAGGAAATAAACTCATTAGCATAGCCCATTGATTGGGCTATGCTGATAACCATATTCTAAAACACTCCCTCTTTTACCCGTACACAGATTACCCACGGCAGAGGCAAAGGCCACGTTCATCAGCAGATTGCCGTGCAGCAGGTCATCGAACTTTTCGCCATAGATGCGCATGGAGATATACCATTCCTTGGGATTACCCTCAAAGCCGATGGGGGAGATATGGATGTCCTCAGCCGTATCGGTATGCTGTCCATACAGACTACTGATGACAGGATATTTCTTCCGGAAAATCCAAAGGCACACTGGTTGTGAACACTGGTAAAATTATAGGCGCTTCTCTCATTGTTTCTGTTTCATTATTGTTGTAGTTTTGCACAGTGCCATGGCGATGGCATATGCAGCATCAGGTCTATTCTTCTCCAATATCTGTGGGATGGATTTCTTGTGCCATCGCTCCAGCAGTCGCAGCTGAGCCATGAAGTCATCATTGTCCCTTGGCTCAAAACTTACTTCCTGCATCAGATATTTGGAGTATTCCTCTTCATAGTCCACGCTCAGCCCTTTCGGAATATAGTTGATTCTCGGTCGCTCCATCTTGGCGCTATTCCGTGATTGCCTCGCTGCGATACCAGCCGAGCAAAAGGCAGAGTTCGATTTGTCTTTCGGTATTGCCGAGCGCATTAGTGAGATTCTGAAAGCCAAAGGACTCACCCAAAAGGATTTTGCCCGCTTACTCAACAAGCGAGACTCAGAAATCTCAAAATGGCTAACAGGCAGGCATAACTTCACGACTCAAACCATTGCTCGCATCGAAACAGCTTTAGGAAGTAAGCTCATCAGCATAGCCCATTGATAGGGCTATGCCAATAAGCATATTCTAAAACACCAAGAAATTCACAATAAATCAACAAAATTCCCCGAATATAAGTTGTAAACTATAAACTGTTCACTATAAACTATTAACAGTAAACTATAAATTGTAAACTTCCCTCCCCCGGCGGTCCCATTCCGTCAAAGGCGAGATACAGACTGGCAGTCAGCTCCAGACGGGCAGAGCTTCATCAAAAGCCCTGCCAATCTTAAAGTATATAATTAAAAATTAAAATCTTATCCTTTTGTGTTTTCCAGATATTAGGCAATTAAAGTGTATATCCGCATCCGATCCGTGTTGAAATTTAATCTATTTTGTAATTTCATGATAAGGGTCGAAGAAGAGAGGATAAATTACACCATACACCCCTTGCATAAAGTATATTCTGGGCGAACGAACACCACTTTCTCTTGAAGCCATTTGCTTCTTATCCGTATATAGTCCAAAATGAAAGATGATTGGCTGTCCTTCAGTTATACCAAGTTCCAATTTATCCAAAGCCGACTTCAAAGGCTTGTGTAAAGCAGAATGCCTACGTAAGCGAAAGTCATCATCCATCAAAAGCTCATCAATGGTTCGACCAGAAATATATTTCATACAGTCAAAATACTCAAAGGTATCTTTTTCAGAGAAATTCTGATTAAAACCATATTCTGTATCTCCCATATCAACAAATTCATAGCTGATGCGAATCGGTAACTGACAAGAATTCCTGACGTCATCATTACTGATGACATTCCAAGGTTCTACAGATAAATCATCTCGCAACTGTTCGATGTCATCATCAAAAATCTCTATACTCATGCCGTTACCATACTTTTTCTGCGTTCTACATTCTTGGCATGACGCTCAGCATAATAGCTATACATCGTGTCCAATGACAGAGGATTTACCGAGCGTTCAAAAGGTTTCAGACCCTCGCGTTTCTCACACCAAGGCAATTCAGAGTGAGTCAAGAATATGAGGTAATTCTGTGATTTGCTACCATATTTCAGTACTATCTGTTCCAACAATTGGATTTCATCATCGCCAAGCCCTAATTGCTTAGTAACCTCACCAAGAGCTTCATCCATAACATCCTCAGTTGTTTCAAAATCTGCTGGCGTAAGATGCTCACACATGTTTCTATTCTTCCACATATTATATATAGTAGGGTAAACCGGACCATTTACCCATGCTTGAGGAACATCTGCAAACAGTTGTTTCTGGCGACCAAAGAACACCATACTCCAAGCTTGCGCATAATAAAGCAACTTTTGGAGTTTCAAGGGGCTAACAGTCATCTGCTTCGTCAACAAAGATAAAGCAATATAACGAGCCACCATTTTTATATCATATATATTTTCTTTCATATTTTTGCATTTTATG
>SKEL01003051.1_pt1 | contig 11619 bp, 9 predicted proteins | sample 4826741 | NCBI WGS metagenome assembly SKEL01 (sample SAMN11008810, study PRJNA524170) | human gut metagenome | biome: Human fecal sample; material: Feces; isolation source: fecal sample from pouch patient p33 | host: Homo sapiens | place: Israel: Tel-Aviv | collected 2016-03-22
ATACCAAATATTTAGAAGAATATTTCGTCTAGTCCATAGCGCCGGATATGCCCGTCCTCCGTTAGGCGTCCCGGCGGGGGTAGGGCGTCTAGCTTGCACTGGAACGCTAAGCTTGTACTGGTCCGTCTATCGGTGGCCTGGCGATATTGATAAAGTATATCTTCGAAGCAATTAGTGTGTCCTGAGACTGAATGAAGTCTGATATTGGCTATATTGATAGACTTCTGTCGTAACTCCTAATGAGTTGATACTTGCTTTTGTTTTTTAGGTTTACTTATCACATAAGCAAAACCCCCATCCCGCTTGAGAAAGTAGGATGGGGGATTTCTGTTTATCTTTGATTTATTATTCTGGTTTTGTACTAAAGAAGCCGATAAACTCATCGAAATCACGAAGAATGTCATCCAATTTAGGATTACTCTTTTGAACAATAATGGCTATGTAATTGTCAACTTCTTCATCTCTAAGAATTGAAATCTTAACACAAAACCGGTCTCGCTTATCGAATTCGTTGAACCATCTTATAAGGTGAATGAAAATTGAGGCGAGTTAAGTTAAAGGCTTGCATAGCAGTTTGCAGCCTCTTTGCGTGCTTGGGCAAATTCTATTTGAGCCTTTGCTTCCATTTCTTTTTTACGTTTCACCATGTCACGTAATACAGCAATTGCTTCTTCACGAGTTTTTATTTTAAGAGCCATATTTAATTATTTTAAAGTTCAACATCTAGTTTCGCCGCAAAATTACGCTTTTTTCCTGAAATGACCAAATAAAAAGTAGGAAAACTGCCTGATAGACATTCATAAATCTCTCTATCACATAAGCAAATCCCCCAGCCCGCAGTTTGCAGGTTGGGGGATGATTCTTTCTAATCCCATTCCTATACCTCCAGCAGCGGCTGGAGCTTGGTGGCATCGAAGTTGGGATATTTTCTTAGAGAATACTCCAGCAATCTGAGATGGAATATTTTTCTAATGAATAAGCAAAATAGATGGGTTAAAATTTGGTAGAATCAGTAAAAATGTGTATCTTTGCACATATTGTATGGGGTGTAACTGGGATGAATGTTCCGTTTGGCTTCACACTTTATACATAAATATCTTAATTATAATAGTAAATGACAAAGTGTAGTAGAAGCCTGACTCTTTTCATTGAACCTTCCCTTGTCATCCAGTTAAAGGAGGATAATCAATTGTTGATATCCTTCCTAGTGAGCAATTATAGAAATGAAGCATATACAAGCAGTAATGAAAGCCCTCTGAGTTCAGTATCTTCAAAGATTGCTGATGATCCAAGCTTTATTCCAGGTCGTACTACAACTTATGGAACGGGTATTTCTTTTTTTGGCTTTGGTTTTGGAGCAAAGGAAACCAGTTCAACGGCAAGCAGGATGGGGATTTTTTAATCTTATACTGCTATTTAAAGCCAACGTATAGCCATCTTTCTGCCGTTGTACATAACTTGTCTGTGCTTAAATTATCTTAACAGTATGAGGGTGAAGGAAAAAAGCCTTTAAGGATAAAAATAAAAACCCTTAAGGAAAAATAAATTTTCCCTTAAGGAAAAAAATAAAAATCCTTAAGGGAAAATATCACATCTTTGCAATTCCCATTTTTCGGGCGTTTGAGAAGATAGAGATGAATATCGAACTATATTTACATCATTATCAGATGAGAGAGTTGGAGGATGCTTTTGATTTCCAATCGTCAATCGTTCCCGTCTTAGACGAGAAGTTGCAGCCAATCTGGTAAATCGTTCTGTTATCTGTAGCATACTCACGGGCATATCCTTTTTCTTCGATTTGTTTCAAGGCTTCAGAAGCTGAACCATCACGCTTAAATTCGAAGATGTAAACAAACATTGGGGTCTCAACAATGCAATCAACTCGTCCTTCACTTTGCTCCTTTTCTATTAGAACGGTAAAGCAGCTTATCATGCGAATCACCAGATAGAAGGTATATTGGAAGTATCGTTCTTTTTCCCGCTCGTCATCTTTGCGTCGTTGGCTATAGGGTATGCTGGCGAAGAAGGATGTGAGTAGCTTCTCCAATTTGTCGCAATCTCCCGTCTTCATAGTGCTTACTACCTCTATAACCCATGCGTCTGGTGACTCCTTGGGTTTCAGATAATTGGCTGCCACCATGGTTACGAAACCTGCTTTTACCTCGTCGTTTGGAAAATTCAAGAGATAGGAATCGGTATCCATATTCCAATCCTTAATGGTGAGATAACCACTCTGATAGATCATCGGTAGGGGAGCCTCGGTATCAGCCTTGTAATCTATAAAACTGCTGGTAGGATAGTATTTTCCTGTCAGTTCATTGAGATTTTCGTCGAAGTGAGCTAATAAGCGGACCAGATAAGTAGGCGAACCTGTACGGAACCAGAAATCACTCAGGATTTTCTTGCTCAGTGAGTTCAAGATGCTGAACGGGTTGTAGATGTCGAGCATGCTTGGGCTGAAATGATAACCGTCATATTTGCGCTTGAGTCGATGTTTCATCTCATCCTCAGATACTTTATATCTTACGGACATTGCCTTGATTTGTTCATCGAAGGTTGAGTATAATTCTTCCTCTGTGATTCCGCAAAGTGCCTCGTAGCGGTCGTCCATACTGATGTCGTCAGGTTGGTTGAAACCGCTGAATACGCTTACTTGCGAGAACTTGGTAACACCTGTTAATAACACGAATTTCAGATCTCTGTCAGCTGCCTTGAAAACACTGTAGAATCCTTTCATGATTTCACGGTGTCTATCTTCCAGTAATCGCTCGTTGCCTTCAGAATCGAAGGTCTTTAACCCTGTGTCCAAAACATCCAGTAAAGGCTTGTCATATTCATCAATCAAGACTACGGAACCCAGTCCTGTCTTTTCGTGGGCAATTCTCAATACAGCCATGAAACGGTCTCCCAAGGTGGTGGCTAATGGGTCTCTTCCGTAAATCAATTCTTGTTTTTCAACAAAAGTCAGCAAAGTCTTTTCCAATTCGCCTGCTTGTGTGAAATCCTTGCCGTTGAAATCTATATGGAAAACAGGGTATTGCTTCCATTCTTTTTCTAATGAATCGATGGCAAGTCCTTTAAACAGTTCTTTCTTTCCTTGGAAGTAGCATTCCAGGGTAGAAATCAACAATGACTTTCCGAATCGTCTTGGACGACTCAGAAAGACATACGACATCTGCTTTTCTCTAAAATCGACGATGTATTGGGTCTTATCTATATATAGATAGCCATTCTCGCGGATTTTTTCAAAGGTCTGTATTCCTACTGGATATTTATTTACTATTTTTGCCATATTCCTTCATGCTTTACGCTTTGCGCTGCTAAGTTACAAAGAAAATCCGAATAAACCAAGCATAATGGTTAAAAAATGAGCCATAGCTGAAAGTTCGCCGAATATGCCGAACTTTCAGCTATGAGGCTTATTTGATCTTCACGTCTATCTTAGTCTTGGCTGCATCAGCGCTGGAGCCGCCAACAAATACCTGATAAGTGCCAGGAACCACACGGATGGTGTTGGTCTGGGCATCCCAACCCTCGAAACTCTTGCGAGGAAGATCGATGCTTACCATCTGGCGCTCGCCAGCCTTCAAAGACACACGCTTGAATGCCTTGAGACTCTTGATAGGTCCATCCACATCATCCACACGCTTGATATAAACCTGCGCTACTTCGGTACCCTCTCGCTTGCCCGTATTCTGCAAAGAGAACATCAGCTTGTAATCAGCAGCCTTGCTGCCACGCTTCTTGCTCTTCACCTGCATCAGGGTAGGTTTGCCGTACTCGAAAGAGGTATAACTCAAACCGTAACCGAATGGGAACAAAGGCTCACCCTTGAAATAACGATAGGTACGATTCTTCATCGTATAATCGAGGAAATCTGGAAGATCGTTCACACTCTTGTAGAAGGTAACCGGAAGCTTGCCCGATGGATTCACCTCGCCAAAGAGAACCTTGGCTACAGCCTCACCACCCCGTTCACCAGGATACCATGCCTGAAGGATTGCCTCGGCATTCTCTGTCTCAGGAACCATGGCGATGGCACATCCCGAACAGTTGACAAAGACAACACGCTTGCCTGCCTGATGCAGCATGGCGATGACCTGGCGCTGAGCCTTCGGCAACTCCAGGTCGGTTCTGTCGCCGCCTTTGAATCCCGGTTCCTCTATCTCAAGCTGTTCACCCTCCAGGTTTGGAGAGATACCGCCTACGAATACCACGGCATCCGCATCGCCCACCTCTGCCAGAATCTGCTCGCTGGTAGGCTTCGAAGTCTTCAGGATATCAAACTGCATCACAGCCACATCTTCCTTCTGGGTATAATCTACCTGAATCTTAACCGGCTTGCCTGCTTTCAGAGAGAGCGGTTTGATAATAGGCGCCACACGGCCCCAACACTCCCTCATGTTCACGATGGTATCACCATCCACTATCAGGCGGCAACCGTCATCAATACCCATATTGATGGTAAGATCCTCATCCCTGTCAGGAGTCAATACTCCCTCATAGCGGGCAGAGAAATGAGTAAGATTCACACCCGGCGCAAACACGGTATTACCACCATTGCTCAGATTGATGGCTGTCTTCATCACATCCGTAGCCACCGGCTCGCCCTTCTGTTCCTGATTGTTCCAGTAGGTGGCCTTCATTCCCTCACGGAAGAGGTTGAAACGGCTCTCCTGCACCTCGTTTCTTGTCAAGGTACAAGCCGGAACATACTTCACCTCTGCCCCCTTCATATAGTTGCGGATGCCCTGGAGGATGGTGGTAGAACTGGTAGGATAACCCGAATAGTTGCCTCGCAGCATAATGGAGTCATTGGCATTAGGTCCCATCACCACAATCTTCTGATTGCGGTTCAAAGGCAGCAGCTGGTTTCTGTTCTGAAGAAGGACGATGCCTTCTTCTGCTATCTTCTCAGCCAGATTCTTATGAGCCTTGCAGGCGATGACGTTCTCAGGAATCTGAGTCCACGACACGGTTTCGTCCTTATCGAAATCGCCCAGTTTGAAACGAGCCACCAGCAGACGCTTCAGACTCTGGTTTACCTTATCTTCATTGACCATTCCTGCCTTCACAGCTTTCGGAATAGTACGATAGGCACTGCCGCACTCCAGATCGGTACCGGCATTCACAGCCTGGGCAGTTGCCTCGGTAGCGGTCTTTGCCGTACCATGATAGCCCGGCATATAGAAATCGTTGACAGCTCCGCAATCGGAAGTAATCAATCCCTTGAATCCCCATTCGTCTCTGAGGATCTGGCGCTCAAACTTGGCGTTGGAACAGCAAGGAGCACCATCTATACGCTGATAGGCACACATCACCTCAGCCACATGTCCATCCTGTACCAGCGACTTGAAGGCAGGGAGATAAGTCTCCCACAAATCACGGGCTGGCAGATTCTCCAGATTGAAGACGTGGCGATTCCACTCCGGACCGCTATGCACGGCAAAATGCTTGGCACAAGCCAGTGTCTTGACATATTGGGGAGTCTTAGACTGATCGGAAGCCAGAACGCCAGGAGCCGCCAGCGGCTTGCCGTCAAACGACTGTCCCTGCAAGCCATTCACTACGGCGAGTCCCATACGTGTAGTGAGATAAGGATCTTCGCCATAAGTCTCCTGTCCGCGTCCCCATCTAGGATCACGGAAGATATTGACATTCGGAGTCCAGAAGCTCAGACTCTGATATCTCTTTACATTACCCGACTTCTTCGCCACCTGCGCCTTGGCTCTCGCCTCATCGCTTACGGCAGTAAACACCTGATAGAGCAAGGCATCATCCCAAGAAGAAGCCATGTGCATGGTGATAGGGAAAACCGTGGCATATCCGTTGCGTGCCACGCCATGCAGCGCCTCGTTCCACCATTGAAACTGAGGGATACCCAGTCGGGAGATGGCAGGCGAAGCATCCATCATCAGCTTCGTCTTCTCCTCCAGGGTCAGGCGTGAAAGCAAGTCATTGGCTCTTGCCTCGGCAGAAAGGTTAGGGTTCTGATAAGGCAACAGCTGACTGGCTGGCTGTTGGGCGTGAGCTGAGAGCACCAGAGCGGACAGCATGGCCAATGTAAGTATTTGTTTCTTCATAATTACTATTGTTAGTACGTAAATATTATATAGATTCGTTTTAATATGCAAAAATACATATTTTTCCTGAATTCAGAGATAGATGAAGTGTTAAAAAGCTCAACTAGTTTTCATTTTTATGTGATTACTTCCTAATTTTTCGATTCATTTAAACAATTAAGCACTTTTTCCTTGCTGATTCCAAATATTAGTGCTAACTTTGCACTCTGAAACAACACTATCTTTTTAGAAGACAAAGATACAAGTAAGAAAGATACAACAAGACAGTAAGATCGCAATGACATGGAAAAGATTCTAATAGTTGAAGACGACATCGCATTTGGAACCATGATTCAGACATGGCTCAGAAAAAAGGGATTCGAGGTGGAGAAAACTACTTCGGTCAAGGCCGCCATACAGGTTTGCGAGGAGGCAGAAAGAGGATTCGATCTGGTATTATCAGATCTCCGCCTTCCCGATCACGACGGCATCTTCCTGCTGCAATGGATGAGAAAGCATGGCGTGCAGGTGCCTTTCATCGTGATGACCAGCTATGCAGAAATTCAGAATGTGGTGCTCGCCATGAAATCAGGCGCTACCGATTACGTGGCAAAACCTTTCCATCCGGAAATCCTTCTGGATAAGATCAAGGAAGCTATCAAGACTCCGAAAAAACAGGATTCGCATGCAAACTCAGCAGATAGTCTGCGTTCCACAGACTCAAATTCTACTTCTACAAACACTACACCTGGCAAGCAGGCAGGAAATCAGGCTTCCTCTGCCAATGGGGATGTGCCCAAATACCTGGAAGGTGAAAGCGAGGCTTCACGCAAGCTCTACAGTTTCGTTTCGCTGGTGGCCCCTACCCCTATGTCGGTACTCATCCTGGGTGCCAGCGGTACAGGTAAGGAATATGTGGCTAGAAGAATCCATGAACTCAGCACAAGAGCCAATAAACCTTTCTTCGCACTCGACTGCGGTGCCATCCCTAAAGAAGTGGCGGCATCAGAATTCTTCGGTCATGTGAAGGGATCGTTTACGGGAGCTGACCAGGACAAGAAGGGCGCTTTCGAGATTGCCAACGGAGGAACTCTCTTCCTCGATGAGATGGGAAACCTTAACTATGAAGTACAGGTACAGCTGCTCCGTGCCCTCCAGGAAAGAAAAATCCGTCCGGTAGGAAGCAACAAGGAAATAGATATCGATATCCGACTGGTATGCGCTACCAATGAGAATCTGGCTCAACGCGTGGCAGAAGGCAACTTCCGTGAAGACCTCTACCACCGCATCAATGAGTTTACCATCTACATGCCGGAGCTGAAAGACCGTGGTGCCGACCTCTTCCTCTTTGCCGACCTCTTTATCAAGCACGCCAACAAGGAGCTGAACAGAAATGTGGAAGGACTCGACGGCAAAGCCAAGGAGCGAATTGCCGCCTACAACTGGCCGGGCAACCTGCGAGAATTGAACAATGTGATGAAACGAGCTACCCTGCTCGCCACCGGAAGATACATCGGAGTAACCGAACTGGAACAGAGTATGGCGCATATCCAGCCACAAGCCCCTACCGTCCTGCACGATGAGGAAACAGAACTGCAGAGAATAGAAGCTGCGCTGAAAGCAGCAGGCGGCAACAAGAGCAAGGCTGCACAATTGCTCGCCGTAGATAGAAAGACGCTCTACAACAAGATGAAGAAATACGGTATCTGATAGAAAGAAGTACGGCTTTTGATGATATGGGAAAATGGGGAAAATGGGGAATCTGATGACCATTCCCCAACTTTTTGGGGAATAATTCCACACCAGTTCCACACTTTCCACAATGTAGAATTCTGGCATAAAAAGCATTTACTGCTGATAATCAAACTATTAGATAATTCTTTTGTTTTTTGGCACGCAGATTGTGATATTAGAAAGTGAACACGCCAATGAGCGGTAACGCAAGCAAGGCTGTTCACAAAGAAAGTTATAAACATAATATTCACAATAAAAAAAATAAAAGATTATGAAGAAGTTAGTATTTGCAGCTATCGCTGCCATGGTTATGGTTTCAGTTAGCAATGTATTCGCCAGCAACAAGATGGCAAGCGTATCATCAGCTGCTCCAGTTGACACAGTAGCTCCAGCAGAACCAGCTGCTCCAGCAGACACAACAGTAGAGAAAGAGACTCCAGCAGAGACACCAGCTGAAACTCCAGCAGAGACTCCAGCAGACTCTACAGCAACAGATTCTACTGTAGCAGAGTAATATCACCTTTAAAAAATAGTAATTAACAGAGGAAAAGATAGAATAACACTAGTAATTACGCGTCGCTTTCAATCAGGCAGGAGACTAATGATAGAATTCATTGGTCTCCTGGCTTGTTTTTAGCCCTTTTGTTTTCTAATATCATTTTTTTGCATTAACTTTGCAAACAAATATCTATTGAGCAAGATATCGGTCTGCTCATCAATTTTAAACGATTTCTCATGCACAAGAACAATATTCCTCTCAAGGTAGCCCTCGGATATAGCGCCATTGCCATTATCATGATTCTGGCAATCAGTCTGGTGTATAGCAACACCAAGAGCATCAATGCCATCAATGAAGCTTCGCGCGAGTATATCCAGAAAAGGGGTGCCGCCGATAGTACCATCTCTTCCCTGCTCAAAGAGGAGCAGAGAAACCTGAAGCAACTGTCTGATGCCATGGCAGGAAGACCTACCCAAAACTATCTGCAGAATAAGGTGAAGAATCTGAATACGGGAAAGGATTCCATACTGGTTCACTCCAAGGCACCTCAAACCCACGAGGCGAAGAAGACTACGGTAGAGGTATTGAAGACCCGAAGGGGATTCTTCCGCCGACTCGCCGATGCCTTCAAGAAGGAGCACGCCGAAACCTTGAGCGTAAAACAGGACAGCAACCGGGCTGTCATCGATTCTGTTACCACCCCAGTAAACGTGGCGGAAAACGTGGCGACCATCCTCGACCAGATAGACAAAAAGGAGAAAGTGGCTACACAAGACCACAAGCAGAGCATCAACAAGGAGATGGAAGACCTGAAGATGGTGAACGCCAAACTCGCCCTGCGCTCCGCCAAACATCTGAGCGATGTACACCAGCGTGAAAAAGACAACATGCAGGAAGCCATCAAGAAGGCGATGGAAGCAAGAAAGCATCTGTTGTGGCAGATGGAACTGCTCGCCATCGTAGCCTTCTTTGCCATCGTCATCATGATCTGGTTTATCTGGCGCGATGCCAGAAAGGAGCGTATCTACAGGGAAAACCTGGAGGCTGCCAATGAGGAAATCCAGCGTATCATGAACCAGCGCGAGCGCCTGCTCCTCACCATCACCCACGATATCAAGGCGCCAGCTGCCTCTATCTCGGGCTTCATCGATCTGATGAAAGCCTACGTCAGCAATCCCCAGGGTATCGAATGTCTCCAGAACATCAAGAACTCTGCTGCTCATCTTTCACATCTCGTTGCCTCGCTGCTCGATTATCATCAGTTGGAGAACGGACTGATGAAGGTTCAGCCTACCTCTTTTTCACCGGCACAACTGGTAGCTGAATCGGTAGAGGGAATGAAATTGCGGGCAGAAGAGAAAGGATTGGAGATTTCATTCGAATGCAAGATGAAGGGAATGGGAACTTCGGATTCTTCGGGAACTTCGGATTCTCCAATGAAGAAGGAATTCTTCCGTGCTGATGCCTTCCGCATTCGTCAGATATTGGATAATCTGGTAAGCAACGCCATCAAATATACTGACCGGGGCAGCGTTACCATCCAGGCACAGGTTTCAGAAATCCTGGGCAAGCCTACGCTTACCCTGAGCGTAAAGGATACGGGAAAGGGAATGACCGATGAGGAGAAACAGAAAGTGTTCCAGGCGTTTACGAGATTGAAGAGTGCCCAGGGTATCGAGGGTACCGGTTTGGGATTGTCCATCACCCAAGAACTGGTTTCGCTGCTTGGCGGAGAAATCATCCTCCACTCTACCCTGGGCAAAGGTTCTACCTTCATCGTCACCATCCCTATCGAGCCAGCACCAATGGAGGAGTCTCAGGAAATGGCTCCATCAGAAGTTGAGCATGATCCTTCTCCCGATTCTGCTCAAGATAAGGAAGGACAGAATTCCGGCAGCCATCAGGTTACTGATATAAAGAAGAAGCCGGAATTTGCCAACCACAAAATTCTGATTCTGGATGATGACAAGCTGCAGCTCCAGCTTCTCCAGGAGATGTTGCGCCGCATCGTAGGCAACACCTGGCAGGTATTCGCCTGCAACCATGTGATGGATGCCCTCACCACACTACATAACGAACAGCCAGCCCTGATGCTGATGGATATCGAAATGCCCGAGATGAACGGCATGGATATGATTACCCACATCAACCATACCCAGATGATGGTGGTAGCGATGACGGCTCATGATACAAGCATCTTGGGACAACTCCTGAAAGCAGGCTTTGATGATTGCCTGTTCAAGCCATTCAGTATGGAGAAACTGTCTGATATCCTGGGAATAGAGTCCCAGCCTCAACTGGATGCCCAGTCTGGAACTCCATCTCAGCCAGATTCATCATCCCTACAGAAAACAAACCCTCAGCTTGATTCTCTCCTCGCTTTTGCCGGAGGCGACGAAGAAGCGGCGAAGGAGATTCTTGATACCGTGAAGCAGGAACTTGCCGCACACCTCGAGAACCTGAAAGAAGCCATAGAAGAGGAATCCTTATCTACCGACCGCATAGGAAAGGCGGCACATAAGCTCCTCCCTATCGCCACCATGATGCAGATGGGATGCCTCGAAGAACTCAAGGCTCTCTCCCCAGAACACATCGGCGAGATAGAAGAAGCTGAAATCAGAGCAAAACTGCAGGTTGTGATTACGACCTTATCTGCTGCGCTGTCAGACCTGTATGCTTCTTGAAATATCGGCAGAAGAAACTGACGTCGGCAAAATGAAACTCCCAAGCCATCACCTTGATGCTTTGCGTGCTTCGCTTAAGATGCAGCTTGAGCTGCAGAATCACGTATTGATCGATGATGGTCTTGGAGGTATGCCCCGTCACCTGGTTAACGATGTTGGTCAGATATTTCGAAGAGATATTCATCTGTTCGGCATAATAGTTCACATCTCTTGAAATCTTGTAATCCTTCTCCAGCAGCATCATAAACCGATTGAACAGTTCTCTTACGCGATACGATTTTACTTCATCTGGTCGGTATTGCGGATTGCGCTGAAGATACTCATGATCCCTCAGAAAGACACCCGCAACAAAACCAATTAGATTTTACTTTTATTTCTGCATCTATAACATATAAGTCCCCATCAATATCTTTTAAGACATTCTTTGGCTTCAAATCAGAAATCACGATACCATTTCCCTCATATGCCCAATCATCAATAGGACAAAACCCCAAAGCCATCATATATTTTTTTATTTCTGAAGGTTCTGCAGGTTTGGCATTTTCTATATACACCTGAGACAACAATGGATAAATCGTTCTTCCTTCATATCCAGTAAAACCTACAAGAAAGTAAGCGGTTTGCGGGAACAAACTATTAT
>SKEL01003062.1_pt1 | contig 11592 bp, 16 predicted proteins | sample 4826741 | NCBI WGS metagenome assembly SKEL01 (sample SAMN11008810, study PRJNA524170) | human gut metagenome | biome: Human fecal sample; material: Feces; isolation source: fecal sample from pouch patient p33 | host: Homo sapiens | place: Israel: Tel-Aviv | collected 2016-03-22
TATTTAATAAAAATCGATATACTTGGTAGTAGGATCAAAGTGATGAAAAAATGGTGTTTGCGTATTTTCATTTGGCGCTATAAAGGGATTTGTTTACTGTATTCTCCACGTATGTGGAGGTGATCCCTTGGTTCTCTCTCTCCCCTTTGCTCATAGGTGGTATTCTCCACGTATGTGGAGGTGATCCTTAAATGATGTTAAAAGACAACAACAGCATTGGGTATTCTCCACGTATGTGGAGGTGATCCCACTGGAATATTGGTCTGATTGTCGGTGGCTCGGGGTATTCTCCACGTATGTGGAGGTGATCCTATGCTGGTCGGATCGCTCGATTTATGCAAGGTGTATTCTCCACGTATGTGGAGGTGATCCTAACAGTAGTAACTTATGAGGATGAAGAAAATGACAAAGATTAAGTACGTTGACGACAACGAAAAATTTGATGCTGGCGACTTTGTAAGTGTTAACAGTAGTGAGGGGTATTCGAAAACTGATTTTGCAATTGTTGCATCACGCGGAGCTTATTGGACAGTTGTGGACTTACATGAAGGCACCGATTATGGACGCTGGGTCAGCATTAACACGATGACTGACGTTTTATGTTTAAGGCGCATTACAAAGCCGTTTACGGTTTACCCGGAAAGTGAAGATGACGATGACTAGAAAATTAATTACGTCAGCCGACCAGCTAGTTGACGGCAAGGAATATATGTTAGTTAAGAGACTTCGCAAGACAACCGCTTATTTTGATGAAGTTGTAAGTGAGAAAGCAAAGCCGGGTGAATGGACGCCCCAAGAAGCTCCACATGCCGCGTTTCCAGGCGTATTGCTGGGATGTGAACCGGTTTTCAAAGAAGACCGGCAGAAACTATTTGATTGGCTACACTGGCACGAGGTGAAAATTTATGAACAGGATTAAAGAATTAAGGCAAAAGGCAGGTTTAACCCTAGTCCAATTAGGGCAAAAAGTAGGAATGAGAAACAATACTTTAAGCCAATATGAGACAGGTAAACGCTTTCCAAAGTTAGAAGTATGGCAAAAGTTAGCCAATTACTTCGACGTTTCAGTTGCTTACTTGCAAGGCAAAAATGAACTTAAACTATACTTTTTCTCTCAATGGGAGGATCCGTATAGTACGTATAACGAATTTACGGTTTTAGCCCCGTCAGAAGATGATGCGTGGAAACAAATTAAAGAAAAGATGAAGGAACCAGACAGCTACGGAACCGATTATAACGGTAACACATTTCCATATTACGGAGAGTATGAACATGACCGCTCTGTTTACAAAGTTAAGTGTTATCCGGTAGATAAACCTGTTGCAATTCGACATTTATCGGCAGATTAGAAAAGGGGCACAGATGATTGATGTAATCAAAGTTCTGCTAGTCATGTTCATCGTTACCGCGATGGTGTGGCTGGCAGGATATTCAGCATGGTTAGCCTACACGGTAGTGAAAGACAAAGTAAAGGAGTTAAAAAATGACTAGTGAACCGGTAACTTACTTAAAAAACATCTTAGCTGTCCAAAATATCAGCGGTCTTATTACTTCTGATGGTTATGACTTAATTGATCAAGAAAAGCTAGTAACTAATCACAATCAAGCTAAAGTTTTAGCTCGATTGGTTAAAGAAGTAGGTACTAATAATTACAACGCCGGTTACGCTGAGGGGAGAGCTGAACAAGCGTTTGAAGACGGTAAAAAAATGGCTGAGTTTATGAAAGGAGCATCACAAGGTGAATGACTTAGTAATCATGAAAAGTCAGAAGGCTTTGACAACTAGCTTGAAAGTAGCTGCTACTTTTAGTAAAGAGCATAAAAATGTGCTTCAAAGTATTAGAAATCTCACTGCTGAAAATTCAGCAGTGAAAAAGATGTTTGCTGAAAGTACTTATGTTAATGATCGGGGACAAGAACAGCCAATGTACTACATGAACCGTGACGGGTTCACTTTGCTTGCAATGGGTTTCACTGGTAGGGATGCAATGAAGTTCAAACTTGAGTACATTGAAGCTTTTAACCGCATGGACGAATTAATCAGAAATGAAAATAACTTACCACAAACACCAGAGGAACAATTGCAACTCACAATGGTTGTTACTAATCGACTGGTTAAGCGTGTTGGAAAAGTTGAAGCCCGTGTTGACCATATTGAGAAAACAAGTGAATTAAGTGAAGTTCAACGCTACCAGCTGCTTCAAGCGAGAAAAAAGAGAGTAATTGAAGCCGTGGGCGGTGTAGATAGCAATTACTACAAAGACACTAAGGCTAGAAAAGTATTTAGTGCGTTTGGTAAAGACTTCAAAAAAGAGTTTCAAATTCCACGTTATGACAGCTTGGAAAAACAATATTTTGAAAAGGCTATGGAATTTACACGTAATTGGTACCCTGATTATGTCCTTCAACGTGAAATTCAAAATGCTAATGCACAAACTAGCTTAAAAATTTGATTGGTGGTGGATTGATGCTAGATATCGGAGTTGGAGAAACAATTACAGATGGCTTTAAAACTTATGTGATGGGACATGACTTAAATTTGCATTTTGTTAGCTATGGCAACCATGCAACTCACCACGTGAGTGAAGAAGCTTTGAAAATCATTTTGAAATCACAGGAGTAAAAATGCAACGAGTTAGAAGAGTAAGACGGGGACCAGGTCCCGAACATAGAATTCAAAATGCAATCATCGCCACATTAAACTGGCGGCGTTGCGCTGTTATTAGACTAAACGCTGGTGCTATTCCAACCAAGAATGGCGGTCTGTTCAAGGGCGTTAAGCCCGGCACACCAGATTTAATTGGTTATCGTTTAAAGGATCGGCAAGTATTTTTTATTGAGGTTAAAGCCCCGAAGGGGCGTATCAGTCAAGCACAACAGCTATATCATCTTGATTTAATGCATAAGCATGTGATTCACGGTATAGCTAGATCAGTTGAAGATGCTGTAAAGATCGTCAATGAAGGTTTGATAGGGTACGGCTACCCAGATACCGATAAGAAAGAGTGGTATTAATAGAGATGGCTGCAATTATACTTAAAATTCTTTTGATCATCTTGCTTATGGGCTTACTGGTGATGACTTTTCTTATGTTTGGTGCAATTGTCTATGACTTATTTAAAAGCCTTAGGAATCGAAAATAGGGACGTAAACGGAAGGAATAAAAATGATATCAATTTGGTTCTTTTACACAATTTTGCCATTAGTGATGATGCTTATTGTTTTAGCCACAGCATCAAATAAAATTTGGGCATTTATTTCAATTTTGCCGATCTTGATTATAGCAGCGGTTATTACTTACTTCTTGCTACCGTCGAGAAATCTGCTGAGTATTCTCTGGGGTAATACGCTTTATGGAATATTTTATTTAACGTTAGCTTTTCAGGCTTATGACGATGATGACGACGCTAGTTCAAAGTTTTTAATGGTGGGCATCCCCGCCTTAGTGATTTTGTTCTTAGTTTGTATAGGCGGCTCATTGCACTCACACATGTCTGTTAAGCCAACATGGGATTCTATACCTAAAGAATATTCAAAAAGCACAGAAGCGCCAACATTCAAGCGTAATGAAACTCCAATTGCATTAGCACCTAAAACAGTTATTAACCGTGTTAGAAAAGCATCGTCTGATATTCCAAATACGCAATATTATTCAATTTCTGATGAAATTCAATCACAGTACTACAAAGGCAAGCCAGTATATGTGATTCCAATTGAATACAACGGATTTTTCCAAAGCAATAGAGCAGGAGAAATTCCTGGTTACTTCATCATTGATGCTACTAGACAAAATGCAACACCCAGATTTGTTAAAAAGCCTTATTACTATGCAGTAAGTGGTTACTTCAACAAAGATGCATCACGTCAAATCTATCGTCACAATCCTAGCTGGCTTAGCTTAGATACTCCACAGCTTGAAATTGATGACAATGGTGATCCTTATTGGGTTCAAACAGTTTATAAGTCAGAACCATTCAGTCATAGAGTTAACTTCAGCAGATTGCATGTGGCTGTCTTAAATGCAAGAACCGGTGTCACTAAGACTTATTCAGTGCACAACATGCCTAAATTCATTGATGAAGGTATCACAACCGGTATTGCCGATAAGATCAACAACGATTTTGGTAAATATAAGTATGGTTTCTGGAACTGGAGCAAGACAGGCATCATGAAGCCAACAGGAAATGGCGTTGAGAATGGTGTAACTTCAGTATTCAACAAAGATGGTTCGATCAGTTACTTCACTGACTTTACTACTGATAGAACCGGTGCTGATTCAGCATTAGGTTACAGCATGATCAATGCAAGAACTGGAAAGCTCACATTCTATCGCACTAACAACATCATGGACAGTGATGGTGCTAAGAATAATGCTGATCAAGACTACAAGGCTCAAAAATGGCATGCTAATATGCCAATCCTCTATAACGTGAATAATCGTCCAACTTGGGTAATGACTATCTTAGATTCAACTCATGCGATTCGTGGTTATTACTACTTAGATGCAAGTGATCAAAGCGTATATGGAACTGGTAGCAATCCAACAAGTGCTCTGGATTCATTTAGACAAGCTCTGGTTGATTCTGGAGCTTCAGCAGGTAACACACCAGGTGAAAAGAAGAAAAACTTCTCTGGCGTGATTGATCGAGCTGCAGTAGTTTCCAACAAGAACAAGGCAATGTTCATGCTGAAGGGCAAAAATATCATTTTCACTGTGAATACTAATGATTATGATTTTGCCAACTTAATTAGACCTGGTGACAAGGTTAAGTTCTCAGCCAATGTTGTTAAGGGCAAGTCAATTGGCAACGTCAATGAATTTGAAGATGAAAGTTTAGATTAAGGAGATTATCAGATGTTAGCACTTGGTGTAGGAGAAACAATCACGGATGGCGTTCAAATCTATCGTTTAGAAGACGATTTGAGCCTTCATTTCTGGAAGTTAGGCAATAAAGCTGATCATTACGTAAGTACAGCAGGCTTGAAATTGCTCTTAGAGATTCATAGTGAGGATAAAAATGAAACCAATTGATCAATTAAAGTCAGTCTTAGCTGAGAGTGGTTATGATGTCATCAACGAAGACGGCTATAAAATGCTAGAGAATGCAAAAGTTATTACCACCGTTGAACAAGCCAAGGTCATTGCACAATTGGTTAAGGACATTGCCGAAGCCAATTACAATGCCGGTTATTATAAAGGCGGTACTGATCAAGCGTTTGAAGATGGAAAGAAATTAGGAGAAATACTCAATAAGCAAAATAAATAATGATGTGATGTAGATTTTAAAGTTTGAAGAGATACAGGAGTGGGACAGTGTTTTTATTTGATTTACCAGACGAAGTTTTAACAGCAGAAAATGTAGATGATTTTCTCAGCAGCCAGATTAACAGAATGGAACGGCTCAGTGGGGTTAGTTTATCTAGTCCCCAGCTATCACTTGCTCCCGCTCACTCAAATGGCGTTAACAGCCAAGAAAAGATGATGGAAAGAAGGTTGGCAGCATTTGATGTATTAAAGGCAATCAAGTATGCAATCGATCATACATCAGGCGTATCTCCTCAAATACTCTTGGAGTTTTATGTTAAGCGAAAGAAAGTGTATCAAATTATCAATGACATCCATATAAATCACAATCAGTTCCCAGATTTTAAAAATATTGCGTTGAATCAATTTGCTGAGTGCTGGGTATCAGCACAAGACAAATATTTCCCTGATGAGGAAGATCGCTTTGATTTACAAATATATCCAGGTGAAACTCTTGAGAATGCTGGGTGGAGAGCTGATCAAACTTCACGAAAGCAAAGAAATGGGATGTAATTGGGATGAAAATGGGATAATACTGGGATTTGTAGAGGATTTTATTGGGATGAAGTTGGGATCGCATAATGAGAAAAATAGCAGATAATTGTTATTGTCGAGAAATTAGATAAGAGCTCGACGATGCGACAGAAATTTACTTTTTACCAATGGATGTCTTCCTTGAAATAGGTGGCAGCATTACATGCTTTGTGGTTTGTGAGTTACTTGGTTCGAGTCCAAGTGCTGCCATAGCCTCAGAAATACTGGGGCTGAAATCAATTTTGTATGTTTTATTGAATTTGGACCCGAAGATTCAACAAAACTTGAAGACAAGATAAATCATGTTTCCCGACGTGTCGCAGTGGAATACCTGCCTCACGTCTTAGCTCTGCGATGACCGCAAGCGAGCGGAGCATTGATATAAAAAAGGACTATTGAGTCCGTGTTCTGATAACAAGGTTTTCCTAACCTAACCGCCTGAAAAGGCGGCCCCTTGATCTAAGTTCGGCAACGTACATGTTTTCTAAATTGTGGAGGTGAAAATCTCCCCTTGATCATGTTGCTCTGCATGCACTGAAGGTCGGCACTTCATTAGATCTTAGCCAGCAGTGATGTTGGTGAACTGATAATCAATAAATCATTATAAAAAATCTCTCAAATTGTATTAGGTAGTAGTCAAACTGCTACCATTCTGGGCAGACTCGTTGTCTGTCCGTCGATGAGTCGATTATTGCGAGTTTTTCCAATATAGATTTCCTCTGTCGAATTAAATTGACCAATGGCGGACAGTTTAGGTTCAATTCCTTTACTGCTCATTTCGTGGTTCTGTTAGTTAAAATCAAGAACACATTCTGTATGAACACATTCAGGATCACGTATTAAGGTGCTGGTTAACCCCAGTGCCTTTTTTTGTGTGAAAGGAATCAGCAATGTATCGCACTAAAAAATATGGTCTTGTCTCATGTAAGGAAGAAAACAAAATCCTTGCTGAACTCGAAAGAGATGTCGAGCACAAAAAGCATAAAAGGAGAGCAAAACGACATCATGAAAAACGAAGAATTAATTCGAAAACTCCAAAAAGAGCGTAACGAATATGGAGTCAAGATTAATAGAATTGACCATTATATTTACAGCAAAGAAGCAAATCAAGAAGACAGCTATTATTTAGGTTTGTTGCAAGAACAAAGATCATATTTGAATCATTTAGCTGTAATTATTGATTTAAGAATCAGATATTTGAATGGTGAGGAATAGGCAAAATGTAGAAAGCTTCACTAATTTGTTCCAAAACTAATGAATAGACACTCAGAAATGAGTGCTTTTTATTTTGCTCATTTTTAAGGAGGAGAGGTGACTAAAAGCTTTGGTAAAACTTGGTAAAAATACTGAATTTGACAAGTTGAGCTGGCAACGGCAAAAGGCAGTAATTCAGCTTTTTCAAGGAAAGACCTTAAAAGAGATTTCACAGGACGTTGGTGTTCACTTAAATACTGTTGAAAACTGGAAAAAGGACGAAAAATTCCAAAAGGCAAGAACTGAATACAGCGTTTATGCTTTTAGTCATTTGCTACCCAAAGTAGTATCCAACTTAAATCGAATTTTAAACGAGGGCAACGATAAGAACGTCCTCAAAGCAATTAAAATCATTTTAAGTAATAGTGACTTGCTTAATAGTCAAAGCAGTCAGAAGCTCTTAAAAGCACGAATTAGAAAAGAGACTGCAGAAGCAGCTAAGGCAGAAGCCGAGGCTGAAGTAGCAAAGGCACAAGTTGAACAGCTTCATACCGTTGCTGACAAGACTAGAGAAAAGATGGACAAGTTAAGTATTGAAGATTTGCGTAATTTAGCAAAGATGGCAGGTGAAGATAGTGATTAAGTTAAGTGCTGATGAGAAGAACGGAATTGCATTAGCTGCTAGGCATGCATTAGCAAGGAAAAGCTATGCCGATTATTTCCTATTGGTTAATCCAGGCATGAAGCTTTATCCGCATACTAAGCTGATTACCGATAAGATCCAGAAGATTATTGATGGTGAGCAACACTTCTACATCGTTGAAATGCCGCCACAGCATGGAAAATCGCTTACAATTACCTCCACACTACCTGCGTATTACCTGATGAAACATCCTGATAGAAAAGTAATGATTGCCACTTATTCAAAAGGCTTGTATTCACAGTTTGCCGGGACCAATCGCCAGGACTTTAACGAATGGGGGCCGAGTTTGTTTGGCCTGAAAACATATATAAACACTGCAGATAAATTCACCATTGCCAAGCACAAAGGTGAATTTTTTGCTACTTCTATTTTAGGTGCTGCAACTGGTCACTCGGCTGATCTATTGATCGTTGATGACCCTGTTAAGGACGCGGAAGAAGCTAATTCACCAACGATTCAAAAGAAAGTATGGGAGGAATGGACGAAAACATTCTCCACTCGTTTGCAAGATAACAGCTCTGTCATAGTTATTATGACCAGATGGCGGACTGATGACCTTGCAGGAAGATTGCTACAGTCAATGTCACGTCCTTGGGAAGAAATTAAACTTCCTGCGATTGCAACTGGCCTGAAACCTGGCGAAACTGATGCGATTGGTCGTCACAATGGTGAGGCTTTATGCCCTGAGCTACACAGCTTGCATGATTTAAAGATTCAGAAGAAAGAAATGGGATCACAAGGTTTTGCAGCTCTTTATCAGCAAAGTCCAACCATCGAAGACGGTAATATTTTCAAACGCAAATGGGTTCGGTTTTATGTTCCTGATCGTGCAACGATGGCAAGGCTACATTTAACTGATAAAGACGTGAAGATATTGCCGAGACACTTGCAAGAAACTGTTCAAGGCTGGGATGCAACATTTAAATCTAAGGAAAACGACGACTTTGTGGCAGGTCAAGTTTGGAGCAGACGTGATGGTGATTTCTTCTTACGTCCAGGCTGGTGCCATAAGCGACTTAGCTTTACGGAAACACTCGATGCTATCCGCACCATGACTAGGTTTTACCCGCAAGCTAATGCCAAGTTGGTGGAAGATAAGGCGAATGGACCTGCAATCATAGACACTCTGAAACACGAAATTCCGGGCATCATTGCAGTGTCACCTGGTGCTGACAGTAAGGAAGCACGTGCAGCATCTGTTTCTCCACTGTGGGAGTCGGGCAATGTTTATGTCCCGCATCCCAAATGGAAGCCAGAAATTGAGGACTGGTTGGAAGAAATATTCTCATTCCCTAATGCATCTCACGACGATAACGTGGACTCAATGGTCTACTGTTTGAAACGTCTGCATAAAGCCAAGCGTAGACCTATTGGAGTTATCAAGTTTTAGAAAGGAGATTACATGAGTTTATTTAATCGAAAAAGGCCTAATGATAAGCGGGTACCACCTAGATCAATAAAAATGGACGGCTACCGTGAAGATTTTATGGACTATGAATCTCAATTCACTGGTCAACCTCAAAGATTTGGTGATACACGTCCGGTTTATACGTCTTTAACTGCGGATCAGGACTATGAACTGATTGACAACATCATCCATAAGAATGGTATTGCTCACAAAGTAGTTACCAAGCCTGCGCAGGATGCCACTCGTAATGGCTGGCGGATTATTTATCCTAGTGATCCTAAAAAGCAGGAACAATATCAAAAGAGACTTGATTCATTAGATCTTAAAAGATCATTGTGCCAAGAGCTTGTCTATTACTTTGGTCACGGGGATGCATACGGCACAATTGGTATTTATTCTCCTACACTTGATAACAATACAGCTAAGCCATTTGATCCAAAGAAGCAACCAATATCTGATATTGCATTCTTCCATGTGTTTGGTCAAAACCATGTTCAAAAGATCGAAGTAAATGATGATCCGACTGACATCAATTACATGAAGGAAGCTGCAGTCGTCATCAATCAAACCAAAGCTGGCGACACTGTTGATGCTAACGGCAATATCCAACCTGGCATTCCTAAAACAAAGCAGATCGTTATCGATAAATCACGTTATTTCCACATCTCGCTCGATAAATTTGAAGACGATGACACTGGTAACTCAATCATTACTAGGTGTTGGGATCAGATTCATGTGCTAGACACAGCGTTGTATTCAGTAGGTAAGTTGCTATATGCGTATGACATCAACGTATTAACTGATGATGGCGCTGGTTATGATCCAGATGATCCGCTCAGTAAAGAAGAATTTGAAAGACAAAACCGAGTCTTATCTCAAAACATGGGAACTGACTCGGTTTTAAATTTGCATGACGGTCAAAAGTTCGAACGTTTCAGCAACAATGTTTCAGGGATTGATAGTTTGCTGACATTTGCTTGGCAACAATTAGCAGCTGCATCAAACATTCCAAAAAGTGTTTTGCTCGGTGAACAAGCCGGTACTTTGGCCGGTGCGACTACTGATGTGGCAAACTACTACGACAACGTTAAATCCTTACAAGAAGAACTGCTGAGACCGCAATTAGAGCGCATTATTGAACTACTTATGTGGTCAACTGATGTTGCAGGTGGCTCAGAAGACCCTGACAGCGTTGATTGGAAGCTTGTTTTTAATCCACTTTGGTCTGCTGACGACAAAACTCAATCAGAAACATTCCAAAACACAGCAAATGCCGTGGCCACATTGGTTAACTCAGGTATTAAAGATCCTGATGAAGCTAACCAAATGGTTGACGGTCAAAACAACAATGCCGTTCAAGGGATGCAAACTCAAACCAAAGGTGATTCCATTGACGATTTAACACTGGAAGACGCTAAAAAGTTAATGGCTGGCTTGCAGAAGGTGATTCACGACAATGAGAAGAGTTCCGACTAGATACCCGATGAAACTGGAAATACAGTATGCTCGTGATCTCAAAAAGATTGTTTCTGATTGGGATCGAGGGGCTAAAGCCTGTGCTCAGTTTTATTTAAAACAGTACGTCAATGGTGGTACTCAATTGAAACTTGATGACGCTACTGATGATCCTAATTGGATCGATAAGCTTAATCAGCAAATCGAGTTAATGGGCTTCAGCATGCAACAAGCTTCAAAGCGTCATGATGTTAATTCAATTGCTACCAAGTTCGTCAGAGCATTAAACAGCTTCAGCTATCAAAACGTGAAAGCACAAGCTGCGATTGTTGGTCTTGATCCTATCAGCGACAACAATGTTTTGCGTAATTACGTTAAGGGCAAGATTCAAGAGAACGTCTCATTGATCAACAGCATGTATTCAACATATTGGCATTCACTTGAGAAAGACATTTACCGTTCCATTACTTCAGGTGGCGGTATTACAAGTATCACTGATGCAATTACCAAGCGAACTGGAATGGGCAAAAAGCATGCTGATTTAATTGCTAATGACCAGACCGGAACGATCATCAGTCAGCTTAATGCTTACCGTGCCAAGGCAGCAGGCGCTGAGAAGTATCTGTGGCGATCGATGGAAGACAGACGTGTGCGTCCTAAACATCGTGAACTTGATGGGAAGATTTTTAAATATGGTGATCCAAATGGTGGCGACAATGGCGAGTTACCTGGCGAACCAATTCGCTGCAGGTGTCTCGCTGAGCCGATTTTTTAAAGGAGTGATTTTATGACAGATGAAATTAAAAACACAAATGAAACTAAGCCAGCTGGTTTAACAGAAGTTGTTAAGCCTGCATTTAAAGCAGATGCTGACGCTGGTTTAAGCAAGTTAACTGAAAAGTTGGCAGAACCAACCAAGCCGGCGGCTCTTAAGCCTGAACCGGTAAAGGAGGTGAAACCAGTGGTCAAAGATTCAAAAGGAATGTTCGATTA